>ERZ1026866.1026-NODE-1026-length-15256-cov-7.599961_pt1 | contig 15256 bp, 15 predicted proteins | sample MGYA00380163_ERZ1026866 | MGnify/ENA primary metagenome ERZ1026866 (study PRJEB33269, sample SAMEA4719799) | human gut metagenome | biome: human-associated habitat; feature: organic feature; material: feces | place: Cameroon | collected 2013-10 ...
TTTAACACAAAAATAGCCGTATCCTTTGTTTTGGATACGGCTATTTGATATTGCTCGTTCAATTGTTGTACCACGGCAGGCGTGAATTTCATTGTAATCTCCAATATCTCCTTATGGTTAGGATCAAAGGTGATTTTCTCAATAAAGGTACGATACAAGGCTTTGACTTGCTTCTTCTCACTCTGGGCAAGAAAGCGATCCAAACTAGTCAATATCCGTTGGACATCTTTGACTTGAATCGGCTCTCCTTGTTGTTGAAAGATCCCTAAGATTTCATTCTCTCGAATGTGTAACTGTCGTCGTTTTTCAGTCAATTCGTCTAAGCGGTCTTTTAACATCGGAAACAATTCAGGACTATCTTCCAAAGCAGCTTCCCATTTTTCAATTTTAGTCTTCAATTCTTCCTTTCGTTCCAGTAACACCACGAGTTCTTGTTCCAATGGTTGGCTTTGTCGCGCTATTTCTTCATTTAACGCTGCCACCAATCGGGGAAGAACTTCTGGTAGCTGAATAATTTCCTTTAATCGGTCGGCGACAAATGTTTCCGCTTGGTCGGCACGAATCGAATTGGCATGACACACACTTGCTCCTTTATTCCGAAAGACTGAACAAGAATAATACCGAATTCGTTTCTTTGTGCCATCTTTTAGGGTATTTGTGACATTACTCGCTGCCATCGGTGCCCCACATTCTGGACAACGTAACAACCCCGTCAATACATTTTCACCTGTATGGTTCCATTTGGGTTGTTTTCCTTCTAAAGCAAAGCGTTCTTGTACTTTTTGATAATCTTCTTCCGAAATAATCGGTTCATGGGTTCCTTTCACTAAAATCGGTTTCGGATTCTTTCCTTTCCGTCGTTTGGTTTCCCAATTGATATAGCGTGCATATTCTAAATATCCTGCATAAATTTTATTGCGTAAGATATCTTTGACTGCCGTGGTAGAAAAAGCATTCTTTTTGACTGTTTGATATCCTTGACGATTCAAAAAATTGGCAATCGCTCGATACCCTGCTCCGCCTAAATATTTTGCATAGATCAGACGAACAATTTTCGCCTCTTCTGGTTCAATGACCAATTGTTTTTGACCATTCGTGTCAATACCACTGACATAGCCTAAACGTCGTCCACCTGCATAACGCTTTTTATCTTTCACTAAGCTTTGCATTGACATTTGAACATTCTCCGCAATTTGGTTGCGTTCAAATTCACCGAAACTCCCAAGGAGTTGTAACATTAGTTTTCCTGTCGAAGTAGTCACGTCAAATTGTTCCGAGATTGAATGTAACCCCACATCATATCGCAACAGTTCCTCGACGGTTTGTAAGACATCTAACATATTGCGTCCGAGACGGGTCAATTTCCAAATCACTAGTAGATCAAAACGATGGTTCCGAGCATCCTTCATCATTCGTTGATAGGCGAACCGATTTTTTGTGGATTTCCCACTGATTCCTTCATCGGCATAAACTTCTACCACTTCATAGCCCATCCGTTCGGCAAACTGTCGTCCATTTTGTTCTTGTGCTTGAATACTATGTCCTTCTAAAGCTTGTTCTTGGGTACTCACCCGAATATACAATGCGACTCGTTTGGTTTGTATCATTTCCATAGATCATTCGTTCCTTTCTAAAATATTTTGTGTCAGTTGTCGGAAGTAAATCCCACAGACTGTTTTTTCCTTTGTTACCTCGATCCGACAAACATAGTCACATAACAATTGTCGACTAGAGAGGTCTTTTAGTTGAAGCCATTCTTTCACTTTTGCTTCACACTGTTGGAGTGAAAGAAACGAAGAAATAGACCTCGGCTTTTGAAGAGCTTGCAGTTGTTGCTTGAGTTCTTCCAGTGAACAATTGCCCTCTTCAAATGCCTTGAGCCATTGTGCTTCTTGTTTCTTTTGTTGGATTACTTTGTGTTTTTCATCTTTTCGCTTTTCGGCTAATTGTTGCGTCAATTGGGCAATCAAGGCTTGATAGACGCCTTCGTATTGAAAAAAAGCCTGTATCTTTTCCAATACTTCTGACTCAACCCTTTCTGCCCGAAGAAAGATTCCTTGGCAGCTTCGGTCGGTACAATGATAATAATGAAGCGTCTTCGTCTTCTTTGTATTCCATTGATACTTCGAACTCAGATGACGACCACAGAATGGACACTTAATTTTTTGACGTAATAAGTACGGATAGGTATCTTTTTTAGCTGTACACCTTGATTGGCGAATCTCTTGGGCTTGTAAAAAGATTGTTTTCGAGAGAATCGGTTCAAAGGTTCCTAGATACTTCCCCAAAGATCCTCCTTTGATTTCGCCATAGTACAATGGATTTTTTAGAATACTATAAATGTGATAAGGCTGAAAAGAACGTTCACGGAAGAAGAACTTTTGTTGCGTCAATCGTTGACAAAGCTTTTTGTAGCCATATTTTTTAGTCAAATAAAGTTGAAAGATATGGCGGACAACTTTTGCTTCGTGTGCTTCTTGTTGGATTTTCCCATTCACTAAACGATACCCATATGGAACCGCAGAAGACAGATATTGCCGTTGTTGCTTTTTATAGGCAAGTCCGGCACGAACATTTTCAATAATGACGTTTCGTTGTTGTTCTGCAAAAGTGAACAATAATTGCACAAATAGTTTATTCGTTGACGCGTGTGAGAAAGAAGCAGGAAGAGGTTCAGAAATCGAATAGACTTGAACTTGATGTTGTTGGCACAACTCAATAAATTCTAAGGCTATTTTGGCTTGACGTGCCAATCGATCATAACGCCAGACATAGATCACCCCCTCTTCTTCTGACGCACAAACCCAAGCTCTAAGCTGTCGAAAAGCTGGACGATCCGCTTGTCCCCCAGATTCTCCCTTATCTGAAAATCGTTGGGGAATTTGTTCATATTCCTCTAAAACATACTCTTTCACTGCATCATATTGAGCGTCATTACTAATTTTCGCTTCTTCATAAACAGACGTTCGATCATAACAAGCCACACGCATGCTTGATTCCCCTCTCTATGAATGAACTAAATACCATTCTTTCACATCTCTTCCATTGAACGAACGTTGCACAAAGTGATTTTCTAAATATCCTTCGTTCTTCAACGCTTGAAGAGTACCTCCAATAGATCCAGCAGATACCCCTCTTATTTCGAAAGCCAAGTAAATTGGTTTTGTAAAAAAGGCTTGATTAGAAAAATGTTCTTGAATATACAGAAGAACCTCTGCTTTTAGTGTCATTTTATTTTTAGTCATTAGAATTCCCCTTTCTTAAATGTTTGATTGAATGAAGTAAATGAAGCATAGATCAAGCTTCATTTACTTCCGTTTGGGTTTGCTCACTATCATACAAATAAGTAATCAGTAGCTTTGAAATCGCAGCCAATAACTTTCCCTTGTCTATTTCCTATAACCAACTGAAAGAAAAACTTTGACTGTTCTTCTTTCGATTGAATTTAGTCTTCGATCGCTCGCTTTTCGAGATCTTTTTCATGATGAAAATAAGAAATCATGTCTTTTGCAAGTTGAGATAAAAATTCTTCCATTATTTTTCCACCCCCATATCCTCATAAAAAATGCTCAGGTCAATAGAAAAATCCCCGTTTTCTGCTTTCATCAATTCTAAAACCAAAGAATTGAAATTTTCTTGTTCCATCAATTTTTTCCACTCTCCCTTATTAATGTCTTACAGTTCTTGTATTGACTGATTTAAGACAATTCCAGAGAGATAAGTTTTGCCATTACTTTTTTTAGTGGAAATAACAAAGCCTTCTGCTTCAAAAAGTTCAATCACCCCTTTGTTGAATGAACGAAGCGTTCCGTATTGTCTAGCCGACCAATTCTTTTCCTTTAACATTTTTTGGAAAGTTTGAAAAAGGAGGTTACTTTCCACCTTTCTTGTTGGATTTTTCGATAAATAATGCGCCTTAAAATAAGACAAAGGATGTACGCATCCTAAAAACTGTTCTTTTGCCTCATTCATCAAATCAGATATAGTAAATTGATATCCGTTCTTAATTAATCGCTTCGCCCCTTCTAAGGCAAAGTTTAAAATTCCAGACAGTTCAAGTGTCATTTTTTCTAGTAGAAAAGGATCTTGCTCTTCTGGACGAAACGTTCGAGGAAATGGAAGAATCAGTAATCTACGAGAAAATCCGTAAGAAGAATCCGTTATCAAAGGCAAATGATTCATTAAAAAAATGAACTTAGTAGGAAGTATACAAGTGATTTCTTTGATGCCTTTCCGATTTAACGTGATTGGCTCTCCCGCTGTAACAGCTTTTAAAGTAGCTGTTTCAAAGCTATTTACATCACTTTCTGTAGCTAAGTTGAGTAACTTATTGTGCATCACTTCCATTCCAAATCGACTTTGAAAAGCTGAAATTCCAGAAGAACTCGTATTACATTCGCCAACAAGCTTTGCTAAGAGAGCAAACAACAAAGATTTACCGTTCGCTCCCGATCCATATCCAATCAGAAAAGCATTCGCCTGATGGCTCGACAAAAGAACATAGCCGAACCATTCTTGAACAAACGCAATCGTTGATTGATCAGAATAGAAAACTTCATTAAGAAATTGAAGAAATCGAGCGCACTTCTTTTCGGAATCATACACAACCGTGCTAAAAAAATAAGCATAGTGATTGGATTGACTCTCAATAATCTCTCCAGTTCGCCTATCAAAAGTGCCATTTGTCAACACTAAATAATCATCAGAGAAAGTCTCAAGCATACAAAGTTTCCTTTTAATATGTTCACACGTATTTCTTTCGCGATACCATAAGTTTGTTTCATCTACACTTTTTGTGACTTCATACACCAATCTTTGCAACCAGATTTCTCCTTTTGATTCCCATCTATGAGTAGTGTAATTATAGATATACACACCATTGGTTGATTTCAACATGACCATATGTGTATATTCTATTATTAGATCTGCCACCTGCTCGTTAAATGCTTCTTCAGTCAAGTTTTTGGGAATAGCTTCAATGAGCATAAAAAAAGCTTTTTTGACTTCTTCAACTGATCGTAGTTTAGTGGGATTTAGATAGTTCTTGAAGATTTGTGTATTATCCATTTCTTTTTTATTCATGATTCACTTCTTCTCCTTCGTTTATTAATTCCTCCAAAATTACTAGCCCATGAAAATTACAGTAACAACGATCATTTCGACAAGTATCCATATATACAAGTAAAATTTCTTTGTTAATTAGGAAACTTAAGTCAATGATATCTCTTTCTATATATCTGGAAATACTCGTTAAGAGTCGCTCATATTCAAACTGATTGTTCAGGTTAATTTCAAATAATCCTTGATTAGGATGTGTACTTTGAAACATATTCAGTTGAATAGTGACGATTCCATTATTCGCGGCACTAATTTCTTTCACCACTCCATAAAAGTGATAAGTTTCTCCTAACACTTGATTGACTGATACTTTAGTATTCTTCAACATATTCCTTCGCTCCTATCAAATATTTTATAGAGGTCTTTTCGACAATCTAATCTTATCGAACTTTAAAAGATTTTAATGCTTCCAAAAAGCTACCAAGTAACCGTTTTCATAAGTTAAAATAAAAAAGATGCCAATTTACTTGGAATTAATTTTTTAAGATTAGGAGAATGACAGTATGAGCCTTAATATCAAATCGACCATGAATGCTTTCATTTATGATCAAAGAAAAAATGTAGGTGATTATGGCATTTATAATAATTCTTTTTATTTGGACTACAGAAAGGATCTATTAATTAATAGAAAGTTTTTCTGGGATTTTTTGCCAAAGACAAGCTTAACAGAAGATCCTATAGATAAAAAAGATGCATACTTGAGAGAACTTTTTTGGTACGATATTAGTCAAATCGTACCAATTCTAGCCATCGGCTCAATTTTAGATGCAGACAATTTTAAAAAATCCACTCATTTAAAAATTAATAATATAATTGAACAAACTACAAAAATTGATCCTAAATTGGAGTACACACGTCTAACAAAAATTCTCAATACTTACTCATTTCCCTCGTATTTGGATTATCCTAAATTTATTTTAGGGATAGTAAACGATAAGCTGAAAGCTACGTCTATTCAAACAAGCGAAAAAGAAAATATTGGTAACAAATTAAAAGAGTTACATCCTTGGATCACTAAAATAAGCCAACAATCTTCAGCTAATAACAAAAACATAAAAAAACTTTCAAATAACCTGAATAATCTAATAAAATTTTTTACAAATGAATCAAAAAATGACAATATGGAAGAAATAAGTAATCTAGTGGACCAAACAGAAAAATTATTATCAACTTCCTTAAACCATTTAGGAGATATTCATGAAAATGTTCTTGATATAATGATTTCTATTTTAGATGAAAATCCTAAAATGAAAAATATCTATAAAAAACTTTGTAATAAAGATAAGAAGAAGCCTGAACATCTAACTTTTTCTCAAATCCAAGATTTTCAAAATTTCTTATTTGAACAAAAACCTGTTCGTGACTCAATAATAGAAAAACATCGGATCGAACGTAGTTTCCGTTTCAATCAGCTTTTTGCAATCATTACCGCTTCTAAAAGATTAAAAATCTATTTAGAAAATAAGAAAGTATTGAAAGAACGAATTGATCTATCGGTTTATCTATTTATTGCTTTATGCAACAAAATTTTGATTGCTTCTCCTCTCTTAACTTTTAATCAATTTTTATTTTTTGAGTTAGCTGCTCAATTCATGGCATTTGATTATACCAGTGACGAATCTTTCTTCCAAAGTTATTACTTAATATTTGAGAGTGTCTATTGGTTCTTACTAACATCTATAAATTTACAAAAAACTTTTATAGACAAATTCAAGAAGCTATATTCGTTCGATAACATCTCAAACAATATAGATGAAATCATGGCGTATCTAAATACCTATGATTTTAAAAATAAGTTTGTTCAAGGACGGACTGATTCTTCTGCATTCTGTAAAAAAGATTTCGAACAAATTACTTTATCTGCTATGCCTTTAGATAAGTAAAAATAGAGTGTACAAGATTTCTATGATTTCTTGTACACTTTTTATATAGATAATTAAAACAAATAGATAAAAATAAGCCTTTTCTAAGTACCAAAGTACTTAAAGTGACAATTTTTTATTTCACTTTACTTTTCTCACTCATTTTTTTATCAAATATATTTTGGTCACTTTGGGTACTTTGGTACTACATATTTTTATCATAAAACAAAAAAGAATTCATATGTTATTTATATACCTATTTTGAAAAACAAAGACTCATAGAAAGTCCTTCATACTTTCTATGAGTCTCTATGTTAGCTCTTTTCTTATTCTAAGAATAATTGTGTAGAAATACATTAAACCTAAACAGATTTATAGATCATCAATCGTATACTCTGAATACCCCTCATAAAAATAACTTACATCAATTCCTTTCATAAATAGTTGACGATCATGGATTTGTTCTGTTAGTGCTTGAGAAAGTAAATGACTAATTTCTAAATCGTTGATTGGACTACGTTCCATAGCAGATAAATAGTCTTCCTTATCTACTAAATTCCAATCAATTACCTTTTGCAGTTCTTTCTTTAACATAAGATCCAACCAAATCCGCATACTTCGCCCATTTCCTTCTCGAAAAGGATGGGCAATATTCATTTCAACATATTTCTCAATAATTTCTTTGTACGTACTTTGAGGCATTTTATCAATATACTGTAAAGAAGTTTCTAAGTACATTAATGGGGCAAAACGAAAATTCCCCTTCGCCAAATTCACTGTTCGAATTTCTCCTGCAAAATTATAAATATCTGAAAACAAATAAAAATGAATCGTTGCTAAGCCCTTAAATGTTCCAACCTCTATTTCATTTATTTTTCCACTATCATATAAATGTTTTGCTTTTTGTTTACTTATTCGTTCCTCTGCCTTCGCAAGAGCTATTTGATTGGTTATTCCTAATTTATTTTCCAATACCAAGAGAATCACCTCATTCATATATTAAGTCACTAAATCATTGACACTCAAATTCTTTCTACAGTACATAAACTCTATTTTCTAAAATATTCTCTTGAATACTTTCTTAACTATTCTATTATATCAAAAAGTCAAGTAAAACAGGGAATCATAGAAAGTATGACAAACTTTCTATGATTTCTGCATTAATTCTGTTTTATATACTTTAGTAAAACAAATAGACAAAAACAAGCCTTTCTTAGTACCAAAGTACCTAAAGTGACAATTTTTTATCTCATTTTACTTTTCTTACTCATTTTTTATCAACTATCTTTTGGTCACTTTGGGGACTTCTAGTACTGTATTGGTTTTCAATTAAATATCTCATTCAAAAGAATGCTTGTGCTCTTTCAATTCTCATTGATATTATTGTTTTTATGTATATTAGTTAAAAAGTCATTTAATACAATTCATTCTCCTTCTCTAAAACTGTTGTGGTCAAGCTTTTTTGTAACACTTTGACCTAATTTTTATTGCTATAGGGTTCATGCCCCGTAACGTGCCTCAAAAGGTGTTTTATAATTGTTATAAGAATGCGGTCGTTCGTGATTGTAATGAACATACGCAAATTCTTCAATGGATGTATATAATTCTTTCTCAGAATGATAGTAATGATGATTAATCAGTTCATTCTTGAGAGTATTGTAATAACGTTCCATAGGAGCATTATCATACGGATATCCAGCTTTGCTCATGCTTTGCGTGATACCAACTGACTCACAGTATTCCGTGAATTCCTTTGAGGTAAACTGACTTCCTTGATCCGAGTGTAAAATTAAATGGTTAGTATCTAATCCCGGTTGTGAATCAATTGCCTTCTGCAGTGTTTTCTTTGCAAGATCCGCTGTTATGTGCTTATCGGTAATGCTGGCAATAACACTTCTATCATGCAGATCAATGATTGTACAGTTATAACGTTTGCTACCATCCGTTAAGAATAAATAGGTAAAATCAGTGCACCATTTCTGGTTTATGGATTCTGCCTTAAAATCCTGATGGAGCTTATTTTCAAACACTTTGTGAGGAGCACCATATTCATAGTCTGGCTTGCGTTTCCTTGTAATTGAAAATAACTGAAGCTCTGTATTCATGTACTTATGGACAGTTACACAACTGATGCTGTATCCCTTGCGAAGAAGATAAGCATGCACAGTTCTGTAACCATCAGTGCCGTTGTGAGCGTGATAGATATCCACAATTTCATGCTTGATTTTGACCTTGTGCTTATTATATTCAGATTTCCTGTTTTTCAAGAAATTAAATTATAATAAGCATTTGGTAAGATGTTCAGTCTTTTCAATAACCAACGGACACCGTATTTGTGCCCATACTGCTGAATAAATCGATAAGCCGCTAATCGATTTCCTTCGCAAAGAATGCCGCTGCTTTTTTTAAAAGTCAATTTCCTTCTGGAGTTCTGCTAGTTGTTTTTTTAACTGCAAATTCTCCTTCATGTAATCATACTCTACTTTGGCTTCTTCATTTGTTTGGCATTCTTCACGGAACTGTTTTACCCAAATAGATATACTTGCCTTGGATACGCCATATTCAGCAGCAAGGCCTTTTAGGGTTCGTCCCTCTTCAAGATGAAGACGTACAATCTTCTTTTTGAATTCTGGTTCATAGTGTTTACTCATTTGCGACATACCTCGTTTCCTCCTAAGATTATTTCTTATTAGGTTGAGGTGTTACAACTATGTTATATCACAACATATCACAACAAAAGAAGAGTTTGAACAAAATTTTTCAGAGGAAGAATCGTTGACCTGGATAAAAAAATAGAACGTACAGTTTTATCTATAAAGTAGACCTAATAGCTTCTTTACTAGGAGAAATGAACTCTAGATACTGCTATGTTCGATATGTTTTTATCACTGTTAAGTTATATTGCATAAAACGAGCGCGAGAAAATCCGTGAACGACAGCGGCCAGTCATTGTAACAACAATTAGGTGAAGTTTTGGGTAAGCAAATTGTATGTAGTAAAATCATCAAATTGACCACAAAAAAGAGCCTACTGTTTCCGCAGCAGCCCCAAAGAATACATCTTGTAAAGATTTTATCAGCTAAGAATATAATTGGCAACACAGAAAAGTCTATTCAATTGATGGACTTTTTTGGTATACTATTTCCTATATTTGAATAATATATTGAGGTGAAAAAATGGAGAAAGAGTTTGTAGTATATCAAAGTAAGAGTAAGCAAATTGGACTGTCATTTCTAGGTATGCTTATGGTACTTGCAAGTTTTTTTATATTAATTGTAGGAATAGTTGAGACTATGTATCTATTTATGGTAATAGGTATAATGGGTTTCTTATTTTTCGGAGCTTGTGAGCTATACATAGTGAAACAAGTCTTTGTAGGGAAGAAATTAGTTGTTTTAAATGATGTAGGATTCTATGATTATAGTAGTGCTCTTTCGACAAAAGAGCAACTAATCTTGTGGGAAGAGATAGATAAAATTGAAAATAAAAGCATAGTCAATCAATCGTTTGTTTCAGTATATCTCAAAGAACCGGAACAAGTTTTGTCTGGTCTATCTTCTTTACAGAGAAAAACAATAGCTGCAAATGTAAAAATGGGGTTTGGCGAAATTAATATCACTCTTCAAAGTGCAAAGTCGTGTACCGATGATCAATTAATTTCAAAAATGAATAGTTTTATTGAAGATAAGGTTAGAAAAGAATAAGTGTTAGATGTTGACTGCATAATCAGAAAATTTGAACTCCTGGTTTGCGTTAACAACGATTCATCGATCTTATAATTGCATTGTAGTGAATCCTGAATTAACGACATTACTGTTAATGCTACACAATATTTCTGTTGAGGGTCATTTCAACAGTAAAAAAACAGCTAGTTGTATCTTCCTTCACCATCAGAAATCCCGATAAAGCAGCAAAATAATTAGGCCTATAATTATGATATACTAATTGACGTAGTAAGTTTATGGCGGTTGGCTATTCAGGGGGTGATGCTTATGAGCATTTTCCTACTTCGTAGAAGGGAATAGCATTTTTGTCTGTTGCTGAAGCAATTGGTTTGATGTTCCAGTTTGGAACATTGCTAGTTGCATTGGTTGCCTTAATGGTAACACTCAGTAAGAACAACAAAAAATAAAACCCGTCATAATCTTTAGCGGAGATTGACGAGTTTTATTAATTCGAAAAAATCTTAAGCTACCGTCTTAAACGGGCTATGTTTTTAGGAGTTACGTGTCGAGCGTAGCTCCTTTTTACGTGATTAGTATAACATGATTACTTCCTTTTTTCTAGTAAACTACGTGAAACGTATGTGTCAACACTTTTGCGGTAACTATTTTGACCATTCAATTTTTGTTAAGAAGCCTCACTTCGCTCGTCCAATTTCATGAAAACGTGCGATTAACGGATTAACGATTTGACTAGCTTGCCCATACCTGTTGATGTTTTTTCGCTTCCGACCACTCTTGCGTATTGAGCGCTTATATGTTGGTCTGTTTTATTCCATTTCTTTGATGTTGCCTTCCGAACGGCTTCACGCGCGCGTTTCTCAAATTCGGGTATTGGTTCTGAAGCGTGATAATCGGTTGTCAGCCACTTGTCGAGATCTTGATTTTTTAAGCTGGTAATTAGTCGGACCATGGATTCTGCGCCATCTTTGGACCAATATTTCCCTTGCCCTTTCATGCGATACGTATACTGGCGATGGTTGCTTTCACAAGTACCGATCGCCTTTGAAATCCCCCGCAACTTTCTCAGATGGAAGGGTTTGATATGCGCCCAATTTCTCTCAAGATACGCTCGAAATTTTCTTAGTTGTTCTTGATTCTGGCTCGTATCTAATTCTTCAATCAATAGACTTTCTGCGGTGTTTAGAATACAAGTGACCTTGTTTGGATCATACTCCCGCCAAATCGCTGTCATTAAGGGGTCTTGTAACTCTTTGGCAAAACTCAAGCGGTCTTTGATTTTCTTATTTACATGGAAAGCATCTAAGAAAAATTCGTGTCTGGCGGAAGCCCCACAGAGTTCATCAAACACGCCTTTTGTATATCCAGAGCCGCCATCCCCAAGGTAGAGTACTTTGAGCGCTGTTTTTGGTTTCTCAAGAGCATCATAGCGTTGATTTGAGGTCTGTTGCTTTTTCACTTCTTGTCCTGCTTGGTTCACCAAAGAATTGATTTTTTGGTGACTGACAGTAAATGGTGCTAAGAGTTCCACGGCTTTGGCGGCAGTTCTATAGGACAGCTTCGTCGCAAGCTCACTGAGATTTCTGACGACTAAAGTACTGTAACGATTGTATTTTGTCCATCCCATAAATTCATCGAGGAGGGTAGACTGCTGAACCGTTGGGCGTAATTTCGCCAATCATTGTAACAACCGTCCGAATGTTTTTTTCTCGATCTGGGAACCTTTTTCTTTTTGTTCTTCAATCAAAGAATCATCTACCTGTTCAAGTGCTTGAGCGACAATTTCCTTGATTACGCTCATCAAGAAAACCACGGTTGCTTTTTCTTTTGCGAGAACTGTTGAATGACTCTTTAAAATATCTGTTAATTCAGTTATAATGTTTTCCATGGAGATTTGTTATTGGCGGCTAAACCTAACATCTAGAGTAATGGTCTTCTTTTGTTTTTTCCAGTGCTTACCGCAATTTATTTTACACTTAGCATGCAGAGATAAGGGTGGCTACTACAAAACATTGACTGAGAAAGAATTTGAAGGGGTCGTAAAAGCGTTCGTAGAAAAATTCTTTTAGCTGGGCAGGTATGGATGAAAAAGGATTAGTTAGAAGGGAGGAGCCAATTGCATAAAAGTAAAATACAAAAACGTTCAGCACCATCCGCTGGTTCCTATTCAGAAAGTCTGCGTACTTTGACAAAAGAAGTTGCCAGTGTGGGGAGTGCGGATGGAAATTATGTTGGTAAATTTCGCTTAGTGCAAAAAGCAAGCAAGTTTGCACCAGATGAAAATGAAGTCTCATTTTTGCAGAGGCATGTTCTTCAAGTATATTTAATTTTTGTGATCCAATTATTCTATACCGGAATGGTGTCACTGTATATGTATTTGCATCCAGAGTTGCTTTTGAAATTATTGAATATTCTTCTTTCTGCTCATGGTCTAGTATTTCTTGCACTTTGTTTTGTCTTATTCGTTTTATTGATTTTTGCACAAGGGACCGATTCTTTACTACTAGGCATGGCAGCTACTATTGGGGTCACGACAGCAGTCGGGATAGTGATGGGACTTGTACCCATTTTTTACGACAGAAACCTAATTTTTGAGGCTTTGGTGCTGACGATCATTATTTATTTGGGTAGCGCATTGTTTGGGATGCTAACAAGAAACAATTTAACCGGATGGGGAACACCATTATTTGGTGGATTATTGGCATTAATTGCATTCGGGTTCTTTCAGCACTATTATACTAATAGTCTCCTGAACATAGTAATTTTAGTTGCGGACATTATTATCTTTACACTGTATAGTGCATATGATAATCAAATGATCAAAATACGTTTCTTAGACAAGTTGCGTGATGGTGTTCCTGATTCTGGAAAGTCATGGTGGCTGTTAGCTATGTCTAGCTCAATAGATATTTACTTAGACTTTATTAATTTATTTTTGGATATTCTGAATCTTTTAGGTGACGATGACGATTGAGGATCAATTTTAGCATTAACTTGAATAAACCTAAATATCCATCGTTAAACACATTAGAGTACACCTGTTCAAGGGGCATTCACTAAAATGGATATTTTACGAGCTCCTTTAATTGATGAAAGTAGGAAAGAAATCATTCGTGGTTTTCATCGATTAAAGGAATTCCAGCAGTTTCATACGAGTAAATGGGATTTCTCAACTATCCCTGAAGGGAAAATAAAACATTTAGCTGCCTACGCTTTTAAAGCCAAATCAAGCCTTATTCAAAGAATGAGTATTCAGAAAAAATTAGCCCTTTTAGTTGCTTTTGTGTATGAGTATGAAAAGATTGCTACAGACGAATTGCTTACAGCTTTAATAAAATATTATGAGTCAATTTTTAGACGAGCAAAAAATAAAGAATCAAAAGAGCGACTACGAACGTTAAAAGATTTGGATCGTGCAGCATTTACTCTATCTGAAATAGTTGAACTATTTTTAGACGATTCTATTGAAAATGATTGTCTGCGAAGCCGAGTGTTTGACCAATATCCAGCAGAGGATATTGTAAATGCGGTGTTTCAAGTAAAGAAACTTGTTAAAAATGAACAAGAACCTATTGCAATCGCAGAATTAATTCAATCTTATCGTAAAATTCGAAAGTTTATTCCTTTGATTATTGAAACATTAACAATAGAAAATGGCCACTATGGTGAAGATTGTATGGCAGTGTGGTACTTAATTCGACGTAGATTTCCAAAGCCAATTACCTTTAGACAATTTGAATCTGTTGAAAATCATATACCAAAGAAATGGGCTTATTATATTCACTCTAACCCTAATGAAGTCAATCAAAGTATGCTTATTCTAGGTGTTGAGTTACTAATCCAAAGCTTGAATAAACATGATATATTTGTACCTAAAAGTGAAAGATTCATTGATCCAATGAGTTGTTTAATCAGTGAAGATACGTGGGAACAGCAAAAAGAAAGTTTACTTTCTCAATTGGAATTACCTAGATCTTCTACTGAAGCAATAAAACAATTAGAAGAAGATTTAAGTCTGTCTTATAACGAAACAATAAAAAAATGGCCTCATTCTGAAATGGCTAGAATTGAAAAACAGGAGAACAAAGATAAAATTATCGTGTCTAAACTCCGAAAAACACGTGAACATAAGGAAGATAAGTAGTTCAAAAATCGCGTAAAAGCATTAATGCCCAAAATCGATCTTCCAGATTTATTATTGGAGGTAAATCAACAACTTGATTTAACCTCCTGTTTCCACCATATTAATGAATCGAATACGCGTATGGATCACCTAGATATTAGTGTTCTAGCAGTACTTTTAGCAGAAGCCTGTAATATTGGTTTTTCTCCAGTATCTAAAGAAGGAATCGAGAGTTTAAAATATGATCGGCTAATGTACGTCAATCACCAATATGTTCGATTGGATACACTGTCAGCAACAAATAAAAAAATTATTTCTGCATACAAAGAACTACCTACTTCTCGTGTATGGGGAACGAATCAGATGGCTTCAGCCGATGGCATTCGTTATACCACACCACAACGTTCCTTATATTCTAGAATCAATGGAATGGTTTTCTTGTACCATTGTTTCAATTTTTTGAGCGACTA
>ERZ1026866.1037-NODE-1037-length-15193-cov-15.510173_pt1 | contig 15193 bp, 13 predicted proteins | sample MGYA00380163_ERZ1026866 | MGnify/ENA primary metagenome ERZ1026866 (study PRJEB33269, sample SAMEA4719799) | human gut metagenome | biome: human-associated habitat; feature: organic feature; material: feces | place: Cameroon | collected 2013-10 ...
AACTTAATGGGTGGTTTCAGCATCTGTTTTTCGGAACATCTAACTGGACACCCTAGAAATTAATACTAACAAACACGCCAACTATTGCTGAGGCGCATATCAACAATGGATGTGTCAATATGTGTTGGTGGATGTCAAACACGATTCCTTCTTGCCTTTCATACAGAGCCAATGCGAAGAACATACCTGCTATCAATACAGATGCCAGTGCAGATTTGACATATTTGCCATGTCTGAAATAGAAAAAGCCCATCAGGTAGAATCCCATAGAAGCAAAAGCAGTGTCAAGATGCCAAGGCAAGTGTTCACGGCTCATCATCATCAGATAAGCAAACGCTGAAAGAATGACAACCATTCGGATAATCCATTTGTCATGAAACAACTTACACAACTTCATAATGATGAAATTCATACATTCTATACAAACCAAACACGGCACATACCACAGATAATCGCCCATGATGATTTCTGATATATTCTTGTGGATTACTTCTTGGTTGCCTTGAATGCAAGCATGGATGAAGGCATTGTTGATACACATCTGCATGATGATTCCCCATACAAAATAGGGTATCAATAGTCTTCCTATCAGCCTGTTGAGCAATTGTCTCAGCGTCATATCGTCCTTGCTCAAGCAGCCTGACACGAAGAAGAACAATGGCATGAAGAAGATTCCTACCCATTTATATACCGAATAATTACAACCAAGGATATCATTGGTATGGCATAAAACCATTGATATAATGGCTATTGCACGAGCTTGATCCAACCATAGCTGTTTACCCCCCCTCGAATTGGATTTAACAAATTCTATTTTACTCATTTTCAAAAATTTATCTTTTAGCGAACATCTTTTTTATAATGAATACGATTACACAGTATATTAAAATGCTATTTAAATTATTACGTGCAAACGAAGTATTCATGCTTGTGAATACGCCATTAGCATTCAGAAAAAACATCCAGTATAGACGGAAAGTCACAAGTATTGGTAATGGCACCAACAAGGAAGTCCCTCTAAGATTCACAAAAGAGCATAGAAAATAGAATACCAAAATATATGTCAGAAAGGCTATCAAATAATAAGGATAACCAAACATCCATAATCCGATACCCGTTTCACCACCCACTTTGAAACCTCGCAGACTATAGCGATCACCTGCGAAATTACTCACCACCATATGGTCTGTAGCTGTTCCCTGGAAATCCTTTTTGAGTCCCATAGCATTGGTCAAGAATCCAGGCAGCTCATTTATCCAAAAACTTTCGTAATATTTACTGCCTTCATAACATCCGAATCCAGCCTTTTGTGCATTGTACAGCGTTCCGTCAATGGTTCGCAAATTGCAGAAGCGATCCAAAAATATGTTATTCACATAGTATTCACTCCATCCTTCGCGATTGTCACCACCATTATCCAATGTTGCCATAAAATAATCATATGTGGTCTTCAACCTCTCTTTGTCGTTATACAATTTCCATACATCATCGAATGTCTTGCTCGCAGTAGAGGAATAGACAGACTGACGATTAAGAATCATAGCCATCGCCATGTCTGCCAATGGACCTACAGCAAGATAAACCAAGATGATTGCAATGATAGTATTCTTTCCCGATAGTAATGTCTTATTATTGTAGATTGCAATAAATATGTAAATAAGCAAGATGGTGAATACGGAGTTAAATATCAGCGCTCTGCGGGTTGTTGCCATTCCTATGACCATCAGAACTATGATATAGTACTTGACGAAACCCTTTGACTTCGCTTCCGTCTTATCGCCATAAAGGTGCTTGAAATACAGACATACAGGTGCCAGAGAAAATAATGACAAAGAGTGTGTCATGATACCAATAAAGTTTCCTGTGCTCTGGTATTCCACGTCTTGCCCTTGTTCTGCAACTGTGTTTAGCAAGGCCAACAGTCCCATAAAGCCTATCGCCCACATTTGCTTTTCATTTAGAATAGACATGTAGCCAACTTTATTCCAAAGTTTATTCAACAAGCAATTAGGTTTATATAGCTTTATAGCAATGCGAAAAGCCAAAACCACAACAGTCAAGTTGATAATCTGATTTGAAAACGTCAGATTAGGAACTTGGAAGTTGAATGTCAGCGGTTTACCTTCCAATAGCGTTATCACTATTGGAAGAAAATAATAGCAGATGCCAAGTGCGAATATCGTTACTGTAGGAAGAGGATATTTCTGTATATATTCCCTCTTAAACACACAAAAAGCTACTAATAACCAACCATAAACAAGCGTCACGCAACCATAAAGATTGGCTGAAGAATAAAAGAACACCAATTCAAGAAAACAGGCAAGCAACAAAATTCTGGTTACCCAGCCCTTTATCACATCGATGATGTCTTTCTTTTGCATTGTTGTATTCATACCAAAGTTTTCAAACATTTATCCATCATCTCTGCATAACGCTCGTATTGGCATCTGGAAATCTCTGCGACCTTGCTCTTGTCGTACGCATCCAAGGCTTCGAAAATCTGGTCGACAGTTACATCGCAATGTCCATCTGTTATAACGCTTCTGTTTGCATCCAGCTCATATCTGCCAAGAATATCCTGTACCTTACTTGACCCATCATCAATGCGCTTTCCCCAGAAATTGGTCGTCCCCCAGTTGTCTATGGAATAACACGGCACTGCATTGTGCAGACTGATGACGATGGGATGCATATTGTTGCCAATATATGCTTGCGCATATTTTATCAAGGCATACCAATAAATCGGATTCAAAGGCAAGTCGATCTTCTTGTCGTATGACAAACGGGATGGCGTGAGAACAGGAAAGGCAACGCACTGAATGTCTCGTTCCGAAAAGCGGCGTTCAATATCGCTCAACACCTCATCCGAAAGATAATTGCCTCTCAGCCCTACCAACGCATATTTTTCATTCAATCCAAATTTTCGGCACACTTCTTCTTTTGACGGTACAAGATGACCGGCATTTTGATTGAAAGCAAATACAGGATCGGGGGTAATGTCTAGCATCAATGAAGGACAAACACTGTTTACCAATTTCTGTGTCCATTCATCCCTTACGCTGATAAAGCGCATGGCATTCAGGCATTTTGCCATTCTCTTCTTTGTACTTCCCAACCATTTGTCGAAAGGAGAATTTTGGGAAGAGACAGAAATCATGCCTGTAGGTATCTGGTCTGCAAATCCATATCCCCAGAAAATATTCGGGAATCGTCGTTCTCCTTGTATCGGGCGCAGCCATGCCTTTAGTCCTTGCCCCCAGCGCAAAGTTGAGAACAAGGGAAAGTGTTGAAGCACAGCATCACTACCTATCAAGATTCCCTCTATCTTCTCATCCTTAATTACATCTTCGAGTTGTCCAAGACTGAATATCTTCTTGCTTTGTACAGGGATATTCGTGTCAATGAACCGATAATGCTCAGCAAGTTGTTTGTCCACCTTTTCCGATTTAGTCTCCACATAATCGGTGTATCTCGAAAGATAATGTAAGAAGACAACCTCGTGGCCAGCCTTCTTCAGATAATTATATGTAGAGACGGCTTGAAGATTTGCTCCGAAATTACCAGTGCGGTAATATGTCAATATTCCTAATTTCATTTCTTTTCTATTTAAATCAAACCTAATGTTTTCCTAATTTTTCTACGTATTCTATTCATTAATGTTGGTGTGCAGTATCTTTTAACCGCATATTTCAATCCATGTTTTTTATAGCATTTCCAAAAATACTTTCGTTCTATATTTGGCATTGTCGGGCTTGCTAAACATGGTTGCATCGATTCTTCTTCTGTAATGTTCCAAACTTGCACTTTGCTTCTTATGGAATCAAGAATAGAGTTTCCCTTTTGAGTGTTGACGATAAATAACGAAGTACCTTTCTTGCTATAGATATCTGGTCGTAACTTGGTATCGTCCCAAAAGTCTGCAACAGTAAAATCGCTGACTCTGTTGTAATTGGTATATGGACAGATGTCACATGATGGTCTATTGATGACATGAGAGAAATAGACTTTACCCCAATTAAAGATTCCGTCAGGATCTACACTATGCTTACCGCTTGCGAAAGCATAGCGGTAAGCATAGTGGTGGCTCCAGCCACCACTATGCTTGTACCTCATTTGCAAATCGACCATTTTGTCTTGAAAATAGTTATCCACATAATCTACATAATCGGCAAAAACCTGTGGACTAGGAACTGCATGACATACAACATCCAATGTTATCAAATTATCGTAGTCACGAACCAAAAATATCTTCAGTCCATGCACTTGGCAAGGTGTCCCAGAAAAAAGCAGAGGCTTGTCTTTTTCAGTGCGCAGTATTTCCTTGCAGCGACTGAATACACCGATTAAATTACTTTGTGAATATTTGGAGCCTCTCATCTTGGCAAATTCATCATAGGTCTTCGCAAAAGAATGTACTACTTGCATTTTACTGTTGTAAATGGCTCCTACAACGGTTCCGCCTTGAGATAACACGTATTCAGCTATTGCAGAAAAAGCTCCACCGCTGCTACTTTGCATTAGCGTTTCTTCATCCAAATGTCTCAGAGCATATAGTTTCTGATAGTTCTTTTCTTTTTTTGTATTGCGACGTTTCTGTATAGGGCAAACTTTTTCACATAATCCACAATTGGTACATTTGGTCTTATTTACATGAGGATACAAAAAGCCTTCTTCATCAGGAAGCATCACTATAGCTTCTTTATTGCATGCAGATTGGCAGGCCGTACAACCACAACAATCCTTCTTATTTGTGATTTCTATCATTTTTTTACCTTTTTTCTTAATTTATTCAATTTGTCATATAAGAACTTTCTTTCTGTTGCCGTGCATCCCAAACATAAAGACGAAAACGCAGTCACAGCAAGACAGGCAAGAATTGTCAATACGCTTGATCCATTTGTCAAAAAAGTTTTTATGGCTATTGAAATACAAACGGAAGCTGCACTGACTAAAGAAATTCTCCATATCACATTTTTTATATAGACAACAGCATTGAGTTTTATCATATTCCGTAGCAGGTATACCCTTTGGTACAAGTTAATCAAACCTATCACAATTGCAACAACGATAGTGATTTCAGGAAAACTTTTGAACTCACCTATCTTCAAGACAAAATATGCTATCGGTATGATCAGAAGATTCGTTCCTCCTACAATAATTTGATACTTCTTTATGTTTCCTGTCGCCAACATAGATGTTATGAGTGGAGCAGAGATGCTTTCTACCAATGCGTATATCAGTGTGATACGAACAAAACCGACAGCATTGGGAGGTACAATTTTAAGCCAGACTGTCAGAATCTGTTGTGTTTCTAACATTATAGGCAAAGACAGAAACAACATTAGGAAAAAAGAGAATTTCGTCCCTTCAAATATAAGTTTGTGCATATATGGAAGGTTGCCTGTAGCATATGACTTCGTAATTTGTGGGTTTAACGCAGTCATAAAGTTGTTTGAAAAACTTGCAACCGCAGTATTGACTTGTACAGAAATTCCTCTTGCCGCATTAGCAATAGCACCATAGAACAAGTTTATCAATATGTTTATACCCTGCGTCTTAAAAACGCCTGAAGCTGCTCCTATGAAATTCCAGCCTGCAAAAGAAAACATCTTTTTTAAGATATTCTTATCCCAGTGGAAATGATAGGTACACTCTGCAAAATGCTTTTTGCAATAGTATCCATAAGCAAAACGTACCATCAAAGCCACCGCACACATCATAATTGCATAAAACACCAATCTGTCAATAGGTGATAGCATTATGACAAATGCTATTGCCAATTTCCCTATAGCATCCAAAATGCTGATATAGGCAAATGCCGACATCTTCTCATGTGCAATGATGGCAGCATTATATGGTACACTTATCAAATTGATGACAAAGGTGACGATGGAGAATTGCAGCACCCAGTTGGCAGCCGTCATTCTCTCAGCAGGTATCGTCATCTTGGCATTCAGGAACCATACGCCCACCGACTCTATCAGCACCACGATAATCAATGACAGCAAAAGTTGTATTGTCACCGAGGCTGAGAAAATCTTATTGAGCTTGCTTTGGTCTCCCTTTCCTAACTCGTATGTGATGAATCTACTGATGGCTGCGGACAATGATCCTGATATGACAGAGAACATCGCCACGACTCCACCTACCACATTATATATACCGAAGTCTTCCACTCCCAACGCATTCAATATGACTCGGCTCGTGTACAGCGATACTACCATCATAAAGAGCATACGGAAGTAAAGTAATAGCGTATTCTTCGCTATTCGTTTATTATTATCTGATGTTTGATTTGACATATTTATTCGGACTTATTTTCTATCATATTTATGAGCTTATTAAAGTCCCCATAAATATCTTCAATATTTTTTATAATTTCATCATTTATCATCGCTTTATCTCGAACAGCGTCTTCGGCATTTTTAATTTTCCTTGTTAAATTGAAGAAAAAAACATGCAGCTCAAAATCCGTGGATATACCATGTATTCTAATAAGTGCTAACCTGAGGTTTAGTAACATCATTGGCAAATGCATTGCAATATCCTCAGGCATTTCATTTTTATGAAATTCTTTTTTAATAAGACTAATATACTTTGCAAAATGCCTTGACATCAATCGCATATAAAAAGCAAGTTGGCTTTTGCGATCAGAACTCGAATACAACAATTGAGGGTCTGGTATAGAACTTAGACAAAGTAGTAATGACGTAATTCTGTTTTCTAAAGTAGAGTACCGATGTTCTTTTGAACGTTTTAGTAAGTCCTCAGACATCTGTCCTATGTATTTATTTAAATCATTATGCATTTTCTCCTTATTCTGAGAATACTTCGTTTCCAACTTAGTTTCCTTCTCCCTAAGTTCTTTTAAAGAGCGATTATACATAGTTTCAAGTTTGGTTATTCGTTCCTCGTATTTATTGATTTTAAAATATTGCCATATAGAGACCAATCCTAATATCAGTGTCAATATGCCCATCCATAATCCTATCCACGTGTTGAGTTTGTCAATCATCATGTCAATTGTAGATACATATTGACTATCCAGTTTCTTAACGATGCTATTGATGGAATCAACACGATATGCATAAGTATTTAATTCGTCTGTCAGTTTCTTTACTCTTGCATTGTGGATGTCGTTTACAACATACTCTTTTGAAACAAAACTCGAGTCCAAAGTATAGGGTTTGTAATTAACTGCATCCAATAGCTTGTTGTATGTTGTGCCGATTACGATGAGAATGCCTATAAGAAACAGAACAGGTATAAGCCATTTAACAAAATTCTTCATTGTCAATATATAAGTTTTTAAAGTCCTTATCAATTTCTCTGTCCTTACATTCATGTCCGATTGTCCGATATGGAAAAATTCTACCACATCTCAAGTTGTCAAGACTCTTTTTACAATAACGATTTTCGATTAAGTCAGTTTCGCTCATATAGATAAAGCCTTTTTTGAATGCTGACAACATTAAATCATCATGCGTTAACATGATCAGTTGCAATGGTATTTTACAATTACCAGCTCTCTGTAACTTCACGTCATACCATTTGTATATATTATAGACAAAATGCACCAACTTCAAACCATTATTGAAATCATTGGCATTGAAGACATCATCAATAACGAATGGTACTATCGTTTTGTTTCGTTTCATCCAATAAAGAGATAAGCATATTTTTAAGGTTATGCAAAATAGTTTGAAACGGAAAGAATTGAAATAATGAAAAGGCGTAGCATGGAATATTCCCTTTTCTGTTGGTACACTGATGTCTAAGTTAAATGAGTTTGAAGAAACAACAACTTTATAAGTTTCTCCATATTCTGAAAAACTTTCTAAGACATCACTTATTTCATTTTGAAAAGTTTGTTGGAACTCCAAAACTATTTGGTGTTGGGTTTCAACAATGAGTGTCTTTATCTTTTCAAGAATATTGATTTTTTCAAACATGTCATTGGCATTGTTTGCATCAATTATTTGTCTATACTCTGTGTCTTCTAAGTCTCTCTTCCTCTTCATCATGCTTTCAACTAAAGTTAAAAGCAGATTTGTTTCATCACGAAATTTTTTATCTTTTCTCATCTCTTTTTTTAACAAGAGAATCTTTCGCAGTTCATAATACAAACTTGATAATGTCCCAACTTGTTTTCCATACTCATCATTACTTGAAGGGGGCGTTTGAACAATTATTCCGGGTTTCGAAGTATGCACTGACGCATTTCTTGCTTTTCTTGTGATTTTCCATTGTTCATCAAACAACTTTGAATCATGCAAATGAGGCGAGACTCCTTCTATCTGTTTCTTTATTTCTTCAGGGTTTATATACAAATCACACTCCTTTATATCATCATCACCATCATTTATGGAACGTAGAAAATTCAAAATAACAATGTTGAACTCGGCAGAACTAATCTTTTCTGGATTTTGTTGGAGGCTTTTGACCATCTCTTCCAAATTCTCACTTATTTTTGAGATACATTTTAAAATGTCTTCAAATTGTTTGTATCCTAATTGTTGTAAGATGTATGAATATAGGAGTTTGCCATTCTTTTTAATTTGCTCGGTATCATAATCTGAACAGAAATTACTGGAAGCACATATCTGTTGAAAATCACCGAATTTTTGTTTTAGTTCATTATATACATAATCTTCGCCTTTGAGGTCTTGCCTGATGACTCCAAGGGAAACATCATCTTTTGTTACTCCTTCTATATTTTCCATTCCGAATGTCAAGTACTCTGGAATATCACATCCCATTTCTTTGGCATGTGAACAAACTTTCGTATAATGTATTTCCAATGCCGAGTACACTGAACTCTTTCCTGTGCCATTTCCTCCCACTAAAAAAAGGGAACAAGGTTCTCCTTGTTTTGTGAAATCTACCCCGTAAGGTTTATCGTCTTTATCGGGGGAAGGGAACAAACGAAAGTTATAAAACTTGATTGCACGAATACGCTTATCTACATATTCTGAAGAATGGATTAGAGAAGAAAAAAGTTCTGAATAATTTGTTTTTTGCTCATGTTGAGTTTGGAAGACATCATTTATTTTGATGTCTTCCGATTTTCCTTTATAATGAAACAAATTGGCTATAGCCTTTTTCTCTTTATCTGTCCAATCTTGAAAAGCGTTACTCTGCAATAAAACTTGCCAGCAACTATTTTCCATAAAGTTTAGTTTAGATTGAATCTGTAAATTTTAACAGTAAGTCTACCAAGGTGTTGTCTTTGTAAAACTCCTCGTTAGCTTTACGCTGACATACGTCTTGTATATATGTGACAATTTTCCCCATTCCTAATGAAGATAGGAAACTTTCATTTTCTAAATATTGCGCCAACATCTCGTCATCTTTATAATTATATACAAGCAATAATATATTATACAATGACAAAGTTTTCTGCAACTTTTCTTCTGTGTCATAAATTTTGTTACCATCCTTTTCTAACTTGATAACTTTATCGTCAGATAGGAGGTAAGGTTTGATGAAAGCGAAGTAATTAGATAAGAGCTGGTCAACTTCTTTATCTGTCATATCAGCAATCTTCCCTTCGCCAACCAAAAGAGACATCATTAAATTGCGAATATCATCTTTCAGAAATTGTATCTTTTCTTCTATTTCTGAAATTGGAAGCAATTCTTTCAACTCATAATTTATGTCACCAGAGAAGTCTCCAAAAGGATTATCTTGCACAAGTTCTTTTGGAAGCAAACTCTTAATCTTTTCTCTGATGTCTTCTTCCAACTCATGACTAAGTGTAGTGTAACTTTTGAACTCCTTATTTTGCAGTCTAGGAGAACATTCCAAAAAATCATTTTCTTCAGTAAGGATATACATATCCTTCATATAGTCCACAATATTTCTGGTCTTGTCTCCTATACATGGTAAGAGTTTGCCATCTATTCTGAAATCTAGATACATTTCCTCTTTTTCCAAATATTCCTTGAAAGTATCTATAATTACAGACAAGAGACTTTGGTAGGTATAAGTATTAACTTTCTGGACCAGCAAGATTTCGTTAGCTTGATTCCATATGAACAATACAAGCCTTGCCAAGTGAGAAAGAAGCAAATCTTCGTTCTCTCCTGGTCTAAAGACACGCATCCATGTGGAAGAACCTGAATCTATTATATATTGTGGTACAATACAGCCATTATCTATTCGGTTGTCAATCCATCTATGAAGATCCTTTTGGAATTGTTCAGGCTCTTCTATCTTGAATTGTCCATAACGATGAACAAATGCTGTTAGATTCTTCATCGTATAACCAAAGCGAAGACGATAGTTGTCGTCATAGATGGTGCCTCGTGTCCATTTTTCTATCAAGATAGTCAAGTTGTTGAACATGGCAGAAAGCGTCTCTTCGGTATTTTGGCTTTTGCTTATCATCACAAGATTATGGTTCTGAAGCACCTCTAACTCATCCTTCGGAAGGCTATTGCTTTCCAGCACATAGTCATTGTTGGCGGTCATTTCCTTAACCGACAATACTGGATCCAATGATAAGCTTGAGTCTGCGGCAACTTTTAATCTTCCGATAGTATTTGCTGCCAATGATGAATTTCCAATCAGATAAGTCAAGTTGTTTTCCTTGATACTATATGAACTTTCAGCAATGCCTAAGTCATTCACTATTGCATTTACCTTCTCTCTTTCTACCAAGAAGTTATTGAAAGACAAAATGTAATTGGCGAGAATGACTTGTGTGCGTAAGCGGTTCCTACGTATCTCATTGTTGAAATCCTTACGAACATCAAGTTCTACATTTTTGAAATGTAGTTGTATTTCATCCCACATTTCACGGAATGGAGAGCCTTGTCTTACCATTAAGCCTGCCAAAGTTTCCTCATTATTATTGAAGTAATGAGGATTCATGAACACAAAGCGCAACTTGTTGGCAGACATGAATATCCTAACCTTGTTGAAGGCAGATGTTTTTCCATTTCCTAAAATAATGCACCATTTAGCTCTGCTTTCTCCATTTTGTTCTGACTTGAATGTTTTCGGATATTGCTTTTTGAGTGCATCTTCTACGGTTTGTTCGTCAACATTACTTGGTAAATCATATTCTATAGTAGGAAACTCCACCTCCAAAGTGTCATCCAACTTAGAGAAATCGTTCATCAGACATTTTACAAAGTAATGTCCATAGCCAGCACGTAAAGGTTCTTTTCCTTCATAATTCAAAAGCAAGGCATCGTCTATGTTCAAAGTCTTTGAGTCAGATGCCTTAATAGCAGTAACAACAGCATAGATCTTTACATTGTCTAATTTGTACGCATCAATATAAGCCTTGATTTCGTTATACAAATTCTGTATTGTGGAACCAAAGTAAATTGCGTCATCAACGATGAATATACGATACTTCTTGTCTCTATTATTACTTATTTGCTCGAAGATAAAAGGCAAAGCGTGTTCTGTCGTAAAGGAGAATTCCTTCAGACTGTTGTAGATTCTTAGATACTCCAACATTCTTGGACCTTTACGAGACAATGCTATGACTATGTCTGTATCAGATGAATGAATCTCATCATTGAGATGCTTCACCAATTGTTTCAGACTGTTGCTATATATGGTTCTATCTGACTCTTTCTGTAACATGTCTGTTTGTTGTAACGAGCAAAAGTAATGAGCAAATATACAATATTTTATTGGTTTTCGCTCCTTTTTGCCCGATTTATTAAGTTATTTTGTGACTATTTCTGTATTTTATGGTTCAATCACCTTTCTTTGAAGACAATATCTGCGATTTGAGCAGCATCCAATCCTTTGAGTTTGGAATGTGCTTCCAGTACTTTGATTCCTTGTGGAACAGTAAATTTGCGGTGTCTTCCTATACCAGCGTTGACACCAGGAATCTGTACACGAATTTCGGAATCGGGAAGTCCAAGTCTATGTCTATAGTTTTGTCCATAGGGGCGAAATCTACGTCTGGCATCTGTATTTACATATTGCGGTTTGTGGATACCGTGGATTTCTAGTTCACTCATAGCCATAATAATATTGGAAGAATTTCCAGTAATAGTAATCTTCGTCGTTTTTCCCACAATAGTTCGTTGCAGTTTGTTTGGTGTGCTTCCCTTAACTGTAATAAGTCCTGCAGTTTGCATACCCTGCAACACCTGTCTTACAGCATTCGTTTTTTCTTTTGGAACTACTATCACAATCTCATTAGAAGAACTTGATGAGAAATCTGTATGTACCATGGGAACGTTTTCTTTCTGTTCCTTTTTTTGAGATAATTTCAATCTTGACTGAATATGTATATTTCGTTCCAGCTTTGCCTCATTTTCATCCAGCATTTTTGCTATATGATAGCGAACAGAGGTTACTTTACCTTGTTTGGAAAAACTTGTCAAAGCCAACATTGAATTGATAAAGCCACCATTCTTAGCTCTAACATCATCAATCTCCTCATTGACATATAGTGGTCTAACAACTATTTGAGCAATATCCCTATTATTGCTACAAGCTTCCAATTTGTCCTTGTATTGAAGCGCCAATTCTAACTTGTCATGAAGATAACATGCAAAAAGCAAGGTGTCTTCATTCTCGTCAGGATATCGTATCTGCATTATTTTTAGATGTTCCTTTATGTTCATTTTGAAAAGAATTGAATTTGTTTGAAACTTTTTAACCGAATTTTACACTTGCACTTCATAGCTTTAATTTTGCAATGTCTTTCGAAAGATAGTAACGGAATGTTGAACCCTATAATATAATAAGGTGTATGAAACTAAAAGCAACTTATACTCGCCGCATCCTGGCGAAGATGTATTTCCCGGACTGCGAACCGCAGAATGCCGTGCGCCGTCTGACCAGCGAAATCAAACGCTGTACGGAACTGTATGAACTCTTGACCGCCAAGGGCAAGAGGTTTGACAACAAGCAGATTCTCACCATCCGTGAGGTGAAACTTATCGAGGAATATCTGGGCGAACCTGTGTACTCCATCGAGGAAGTGCTTGTATGAACTCTCATGAAGCGCATCGTTAGGTGCTGATGATGCGCTTCTTTGACTGCTAACGAAGCGCATCTTCAGGGTGTAAGGAAGCGCATCTTTAAATTGCGTGTAACTTCGACGTTCTTCGACGCACTTCGACGGATGCCCCTAAGCTGATGTTGTATCTTTGCACCAGCTAAACGAAGAACGAAGAGTGATGAGTGAAGAATTCAACACCTGGGTACACTCGGAAGTCCTTGTTCGGAGTGATGCATACATATTTAGTATTAATATCTTAATAGAATTACAATTATGAGTAAGTATTACAGTGTTTTTTCTCGTACCTTGACCATGGGTACTCGTAAAGGTGAGACCGTTTACAGTGTTCGCCCTGTTAGTAACGGAACGTTGACTACCGATAAGGTAGCGAAGCAGATTTCTACGGAATCGACAGCTACCACGGCTGACGTGAAGGCGGTACTCGACCGCTATGCCTACTATGTGATGGACAACCTTGCCAAGGGTTACAACATCGAGTTGCTTGGCTTCGGAACGCTCTACCTTCGCTTCATTACCAACAAGTCGGTAACAGACCCGAAGAAGGCGAAGAGTAATCTGGTGAAGAGCATTGTTCCTGCCTTCCGCCCTTCGTTTACCGTTGACCGTAACGGCAAGCGCACCTACGACTTGATTCCTAACCGTATCACCCTTGTGAAGTATGGTGAGGAGGAGAAGAAGGACGGGGCTACTGACGGTAGTACTACTGATCCTGACACCAAGCCATCTGACAAGGGTGATAACACTCAAGGTGGTGGCACCGAGAACGGCGGTGAAAGCGGCGGTACCGATGGCGGCGGAAATGAAGCTGGTTCAGACAGCAACATGGGATAGTCGCTCTAGCAGTGCCTTGCCTCTGAAAAAGGGAGGCACTGCTTACCCTTAACTTATTGTTTCACTTTTAAATATCATTGATTATGAAAATGTTTCGTTCTAACTCTGAATCAAATCCGAACCGGATTTCATGGACTCAAATCGTGAATGCCATCGTACAAGCGCTGATTGCTGCGCTCACGGCACTGGGGGTAAGCTCGTGCTCAATGTTTAATCTTTAATGTAGAATTAATCTTATGACTAAAGATACATTTCCTATGAACATTGGTGGGGAGAAGGTGCGATCTGAGCGCCTGCTCCTCGCCAAAGTGGAGGACGGCAAGAACATGATGTCTGCCGACTCTATCAGATTTCTGGTGCTGCATTGCTCGGCTACCCGATGCAATCAGGACTATAGTGTGGAACAGCTGCGACGCGACCATAAGGCTCGTGGGTTTTATGACATCGGCTATCACTTCTATATCAGGAAGGATGGTACGATGACGCAGCATCGTAAATTGCTGGAGGTGGGTGCTCATGCCAGACCTTATAATAGATGCTCTATCGGCATCTGCTATGAAGGGGGACTTGATGAAAAGGGCAAGCCTTTCAATACCATGACCGCTGAACAGGAAACGAGACTCGTGGATCTTTTCAGAAATCTGAAGATTCTCTTTCCGAAAGCGAAGATTGTGGGACACCGGGATTTGCCTGGAACTACACCTAAAGAGTGTCCGTGTCTGGATGCGGGCAGCTGGGCTACTCATCACCACCTTGATTAACTCTTTTATTTACTCCTTCAGGTTGGTATATGAATACTGACTAGAGGGAGTTTTTTTGTCCCCCAACTGTTACTTGTATAAATCTACATTGATATCGAAAGGAGAATCGAAGTCTTTCAGCATCGCATGCTTCGTATCTTTATCAGAGAGATTGGCATGCTCTGTAGGAATCTTCCAATCAATACCGAGAGATTCATCCAAGATAGAGATACCACCATCTGCCTCTGGATGATAGAAGTTATCACACTTGTACTGGAAGACTGCAGTTTCTGAGAGTACAGCAAAACCATGAGCAAAGCCTTTTGGAATGAAGAACTGGACATGATTGTCTTCTGTCAGTTCTACAGCCACATGTTTGCCATAAGTAGGGGAGCCCTTGCGAATATCTACTGCTACATCGAGCACTCTACCTTTTACGCAACGAACCAGCTTGCTCTGGGTATAAGGTGGGCACTGGAAGTGCAGGCCTCGCATTACGCCATAGCTGCTCATTGACTCGTTGTCTTGACAGAAGTGAACACTGTGTCCCAGGATAGGAGAGACCTTCTCTTCAAACTCTCGCTCGCTGAAGCTCTCGAAGAAGTAACCACGAGAGTCG
>ERZ1026866.1038-NODE-1038-length-15184-cov-7.494943_pt1 | contig 15184 bp, 14 predicted proteins | sample MGYA00380163_ERZ1026866 | MGnify/ENA primary metagenome ERZ1026866 (study PRJEB33269, sample SAMEA4719799) | human gut metagenome | biome: human-associated habitat; feature: organic feature; material: feces | place: Cameroon | collected 2013-10 ...
CCGGAGCCCCCGGCACCGGCAGCCCCCGCCGGCGGTGACATGGGCGGCATGTACTAAGAGACGCCGCAAAGCCTTGAAATTGCTTGATTTTTTGAGTGTGCAAAAGCGGATTTACGCCAAACTTACGCCACTTACGCCAAAAATTCAAGCGCATTATAGGGTAATAGAAATCGGCACCTGCTTTTGGGCAGGTGTCGATTTTTTATATTTAACACCGCTTGGCGGTGGTTATTGTTAGTCTGCCGCTTTCAGCACATTGCTACGGTGGACAGTAACCGACGGCACGCTTTCGTGAAGCTATAGCCGTAAAATCATTTCGCGTGTCTGTGCCTTACAATATGCCGTTTCTTCCTGAAATGAACTCGAAAAAATATGTAAGAAATTTGTGAACTTCTGCATCGTATCGACACTTTATTTGGTCACAATCTTCTGCTATCATAATAGAGATTTCAAGCTCATTTTGACTTGCTGTGCAAGAATAGGCGCAGATTGGAGGGAGCGACCATGCGTATCCTGATTGCAGAAGATGAAGTGACCATCGCCCGCGCGCTGAAGGTCATGCTGGAAAAGAACAAATACGCCGTAGATATGGTGCATAACGGGAACGATGCGCTGAACTATATTCAGGCGACGACCTATGACGCGCTGGTGCTGGATATTATGATGCCGGGAAAAGACGGGATCGAGGTGCTGAAAGCCGCCCGCGGGTCGGGGAACACCACGCCTGCCCTGTTTCTGACGGCAAAGGCGGAGGTAGCCGACCGGGTAGCCGGGCTGGATGCCGGGGCGGACGATTACCTCCCCAAACCGTTTGCCACCAGTGAATTCCTTGCCCGCGTCCGCGCTCTGACCCGACGCAGCAGTGCCTACGCGCCGTCTGAACTCAACTTTGGAAATGTTACGCTTGATCGGGGACAATACACGCTTCGTACACCGTCAAATGAAGTGCGGCTGAACAACAAGGAGTATCAGCTTGCGGAACTATTTCTGCGTCATCCGCATCAGGTGTTTTCATCGGAACACCTGATGGAGAAGGTATGGGGTCTCGACAGTGAAGCGGAGATGGATGTGGTTTGGACATACATTGGCTTCCTGCGAAGAAAACTCAAACAGATCGGCGCGGATATTGAGATCAGGACGATCCGCGGAGCGGGCTATGCGCTGGAGGACATGCGATGCTGAAAAAGATGCGCTGGCGCTTCATCGGCGCAGCAATGGCGGCATTTACCTCGGTCGTCCTGATCCTGCTGTGCTTCGTGAATGTCTGGAACTATTGCAGCATGACCGGTCAGCAGGATGCAACGCTCAGCCGCCTTCTGGAAGTGGATCAGAAAGGTACTGATGCTCCGGACGGAGAAACGGCACCTCCGTTTGACAGCATGGACCGATTTTCCCCGGAAGTACCTTATATGATTCGCTTTTTCTCGGTGCATTTGTCTGAGGATGGGACGGTGGAGCGCATCAATCAAAACTATATTGCCTCCATTTCCGAAGCTGACGCGGAAGCCTACGCGGACAACGTACTTGCCCATGGGAAAACGCACGGCTACGAAAATGGCTACCGCTATCTGGTCAGCAGTGAAGGCGGAAAAATGGCGGTTTTGTTTCTGAACTCCGAGCGGGAACTGCAAGTGATGAAATCGCTGCTGTGGATCACGTTGGCCATCGCGGGGCTTTGCCTTGTGGTGGTGTTCGGCCTCGTCGTACTTTTTTCCCGGCGGGCCATCACACCGTATCTTAAAAACATGGAGGCGCAGAAACAGTTCATCACCAACGCCAGCCATGAGCTGAAAACGCCCCTGACCGCCATCTCCACCAGCGCGGATGTGCTGGCGATGGAGCATGACGGGGACGAATGGGTGCATAACATTCAGACGCAGGCGGGGCGGCTGTCAAAGCTCATTACCAATCTTGTGACACTCTCCCGGCTGGATGAAGAAGATCCGTTCCCGGTTCGCACGGAATTTTCTCTCAGCGACGCACTTTGGGAGATCAGCGAGCCGTTTGTCTCTCTTGCGCAGGCAAAGGGAAAAACATACACTCAGGATATTGCGGATGAGCTGACCGTGATCGGCGACCGGGCGGCCATCCAGCAGATGGTCTCCATCCTGCTGGACAATGCGCTCAAATATTCTCCCGACGGCGGCAGTATTTCCCTGACTGCTCGGCGCAGCGGAAAAAGGACGGAAATCGCCGTCTCCAACACCGTAGAGGGGACACAATTCATGGATGCCGCCCGCCTGTTTGACCGCTTCTACCGTGCGGATGAATCCCATTCCAATACCGTCAGCGGGACCGGCATCGGCCTTTCCATTGCAAAAGCCACGGCAGATGCCCACGGCGGGAAAATTTCCGCAAAGCAGACGGGTAACACGATCACATTCCAAGTCACATTGTAAAAAAGCTGAAATACGGGGTATCTTTCCAGTCGGAAGATACCCCGTATTATTTTTGCTCTTTTTCAAGCTCATTTCAAGTCCATCCGCTACGATTTTAAGATACCTGGCATAAACAGGGCAAGGAGGTATGCAAGAATGATTCAGGTTTCGCACCTAACCAAGTATTACGGCGATTTTCTGGCGGTGAACGATCTGTCCTTTGAAATTCAGGATGGTCATGTGTACGGCTTTCTGGGGCCGAACGGCGCGGGGAAATCGACCACGATGAACATTATGACGGGATGCCTTTCCCCGACAGACGGCACCGTGAAGATCGGCGGCTTTGACATTTTGGAGCAGCCGGAGGCAGCCAAAAAGCTGATCGGCTATCTCCCGGAGCAGCCGCCGCTGTATCCCAATGAGACACCGCAGGAGTACCTGACCTTTGTTGGCGAAGCAAAGGGACTGCGCGGAAAAGAACTGCGGGAGGAGATCGACAGCGCCGTGCAGAGCGCGGGCATTGAGAATGTGCGTGATCGGCTGATCGGGACGCTATCCAAGGGCTACCGCCAGCGCGTCGGGATCGCGCAGGCACTTTTGGGCAAGCCGCAGGTCATTATTCTGGATGAACCTACCGTCGGCCTTGATCCGATCCAAATCATTGAGATACGCGATTTCATTAAAGAACTGGGTAAAACCCATACGGTCATCCTCAGTTCCCATATTCTTTCTGAGGTGCAGGCCGTGTGCGAGCAGGTACTTATCATCTCCAAGGGCAAGCTCGTCGCCTTTGACACGCCGGAGAATCTGGAAAAGGTACTGCTTTCGTCCAGCGGCGTGACCTTTCAGGTGGAGGCCGCCAAAGCGGACGCCGAAAGCATTCTTGCACAGGCAGAGGGTATTTCCGGCTGGGAGATCAAAGAAGCGGACGGCGTTTGCAGCGTGACCGCGAATCTTTCAGATGGTCAGGATGCCAAAGCCGTCTGCGGCAAGCTCACGATGGCGTTTGCGTCCAAAGGCCTGCCGGTATTTGAAATGCGGACCAAGAAAGCAAATTTGGAGGATGTGTTCCTTGAACTCACAGAGTCCGGCGCGGCAGAGGATGCGCAGGATTCCGCAGAATCTGAACAAGAAAGTGAGGCGGGCGAAGAATGATTGCCGTTCTCAAGCATGAGCTGCGCAGCGCGTTCAATTCGCTGACGATCTATCTATTCTGCGCGGCACTGCTTTGTTTTGTCGGCGTGGGTGCAATGATCTACAACATTCAGGCATCCGTTGCCAACTTTGAATATGTCCTGAACTTTGTTTCCATCGGTCTTGTGGTCATTATCCCCGTGCTGACCATGCGCTCTTTTGCTGAGGAACGCAAGCAGAAAACGGATCAGCTTCTTTATTCTCTGCCGCTGAAAACATGGCAGATCGTGGGTGGCAAGTATCTTTCTCTTGTAGTCATGTTCCTGCTGCCGGTGGCGATTATCTGCATCTATCCCTATATTTTCTCCAAGTATGGCGAGGTGTATTTGCCGGGGGCCTACGGTGCAATGTTCGCGTTCTTTGTCATGGGTGCAGCGCTGATCGCCGTTGGAATGTTCATTTCATCGCTGACTGAGAATCAGGGCTTTGCCGCGGGCATTGCCATTGTGCTGTTCCTGTTCAACTATTACAGCGTCTCCCTTGCCGAGCAGGTGTCCTCCACCAGCTACGGCAGCGCCTTTGCGCTGTGCATCATTGCGGCGCTGATCGGCTTCATCGTGAAAACGTTGACCAAAAACAATATGATCGCGCTGGGTGTCGGCGGCGGTTTGGTCGTGCTGACGTTGGCTGCTTACTTTATCGTGCCGGACAAATTCGAGGGCCTGCTTCCGAGCATCATGGAAAAGCTCTCTCTGTTTGACCGCTTCACCACCTTTGTCAACGGGGTTTTTGACCTGACTGCGTTGGTGTTCTATGCCTCAGTCATCGTCCTCGGCCTGTTCCTGACGGTGCAGTCGTTGGAGAAACGGAGGTACAACTGATGAAATTTTCAAAAATGAAACGAAATCAGATTCGCAGCCGCATCGCAGCAAAGGGCGGTTCTTATTCTCTGGCTGTGACAGCAATCGTGCTGGCGATCCTCATTGCGGTCAATATTCTCGCCTCCGTTCTTCCGACTTCCGTGACGAAGTATGATATTACTTCCACCAACCTCTATTCCGTCACCAGCAGTACAAAAGTTGTTGTCAATGCCTTGGAAAAAGACGTGACGATCTACTGGATCGTGCAGGCGGACGAGGAAGATGAAGTCATTGAAAATCTGCTGGGCAAGTACGAAAGCCTATCCTCGCATATCACCGTGACCAAGAAGAATCCGGATGTATTCCCGACCTTTACGAGCCAGTACACCAGCGAGGACGTGCCGAACAACAGCCTGATCGTGGAGTGCGATGGCAAGAGCCGCTATATCAGCTATGACGATATCTATCTCACCGATGTGGACTATACGACCTACTCCTATGTTTACTCCTTCGACGGAGAAGGAGCCATCACCTCGGCCATCGACTATGTGATCTCCGATGAGCTGCCGAAGGTTTACACACTGGAAGGACACGGTGAGGAATCCCTCCCCGGCGAGTTCCAGACGCAGATTGAAAAGGAAAACATCGAGCTTGCGTCCTTCTCCCTCCTGAATACGGATGAAATCCCGGAAGATGCGGACGCGCTGCTGATCTATGCGCCGCAGAGCGATATTTCCGAAGAAGAAGCGGCGCTGCTGGAGGATTATCTGACGGACGGCGGCAAGCTTCTGGTCATTGCCGGACCAACAGAGAATGGCACGCTCACAAACCTTTACAGCGTATTGGAGGCCTACGGTGTAGAAGCTGCGGACGGTATCGTTGTGGAAAGCGACCGTGAGCATTATGCTTTCCAGCAGCCGTACATTCTTCTGCCGGATATTTCCTCCAGCGAAATCACCGATCCGCTATTGGAAGAAAACTACTATGCAATCATCCCCATTGCGCAGGGCCTTACCATTACCGGCGATTCCGCAACGGCGCTGCTGACAACTTCGTATGACTCTTTCAGCAAAGTTGCAGGCTTCCAGTTGGATACCTACGAAAAAGAGGAAGATGACATCGACGGCCCGTTTGCCGTGGCGGTTTCCGTAGATACCGGCAGCGACGGGCAGCTCATCTGGTTCTCGTCTAACTACTTCTTGGAAGAATCATATAACGCCTATTCCTCCGGTGCAAACCTTGACCTTGCCATGAACGCACTTTCCTCCCTGATGGGCGAGCGCGAGGCGGTCTCCATCCGCAGCAAGAGCCTGAGCTATAACTACCTGACCATTTCTGAGTCGGCGGCAGCGATGCTCAAAACATGGATGATCGGCGTAATTCCGGCAGCCTTTGTGCTGTACGGCGTATTTACTGTGATTGACAGGAGGAAAAAGCGTCATGCGTAAAGCAACAAAACTCTATGCGCTGCTTGGCGTTCTCCTTGTGGTCTGCATCGCCGCATTTGCCGTCAGCCGCTATGAGGAGAAAAAAGAGCAAATCAAAAACAGCGGTGAAGTGATACTGGAAATCCCCACGGACAGCGTTACCGCTCTTTCGTGGACGAATGAAAGCGGAACATTCTCCTTTACCAAAGACGAAACGTGGGTCTATGACGAGGATAACGCCTTCCCCGTGGACGAGGAAAAGATCAATGACCTGCTGGAACAGTTTACTTCCTTTGCGGCTGCGTTTGCCATTGACGATGTAGAGGACTACGCTCAGTACGGCCTTGACGAGCCGGTCTGCACGATCCGTATTACCGCAGGCGAGGAGAGCTATACCGTCGAGCTTGGCGACTTCAGCAAAATGGACGAGCAGCGGTATATTTCCATCGGGGACGGCAAGGTGTATCTTGTCAGCCACGATCCGCTGGAGGAATTTGACGCGGTCCTGCGGGATATGATCCTCGATGATACCATCCCGGAATTTGACACCGCAGAGCAGATCGAGTTCTCCGGCAGCGAAAACTACACGATCATCCGTGACGAGGACGGCAAGAGCATCTGCGCAGACGATATTTACTTCACAGACGGTCAGCCGTTGGATACGGACAATGTGGATACCGTCCTGAGCGCCATTCAATCTCTGAGCCTGACGAACTATGTCAGCTACAATGTGACCGACGAGGAGCTTACGAACTTCGGACTGGATGACCCTGAGCTGACGATCAAGATGGAGTACAGCACAAGAGACGATGACGGAAATGTGGAAGATAGCGGGACCCTGCTGCTGCGCATTTCCCGCAACCCGGAGGAAGTCGCCGCTTATGAAGAAGCCGTCGAAAAGGACGAGGATGACCTTCCCGATGTCACCTGCTATGTGCGTGTCGGACAGTCTCAGATTGTTTACGAGATTTCTCAGAGCGTATATGACCAGTTGACGGCGGTATCCTATGATACGCTGCGCCACCAGAATCTCTTCACGGCGGACTTCGATACGGTGACGAGTATTGATATTGCCCTGAGCGGCGAGAGCTATACCTTCACCTATAACCCGCCGGAGGACAAGGACGACGAGGACACAGAGGGAACTTGGACATACAACGGCGAAGAATTTGACGTCTATGATCTTAAAACGGCGCTCCGCGCAATCTCGGCATCCAGCTTCACGGACGAAACGCCCACCGGACAGGAGGAAATTTCTCTGACGGTACATCTGGATAACGAGGACTTCCCGACCTTCACGCTGACGCTCTACCGTCTTGACGGCACGAACTGCATCGCGACGGTCGATGGGAAAACCGTTGCTCTTGTGTCCAGAAGCCAGACTGTTGATCTGATCGAGGCGGTCAATGAACTGACACTTGGAAGCTAACAGATAAAATAGCCGATATCTACTCCTTTTGGGGCGCGGGCTTTATGCCTGCGCCCTAACTTTTTATATAAAGGAAACCACTGGCATGGCCGGTGGTTTCCTTTGAAGATTCTGTATACTTGAGAAAAACTTATTATCGTTTCCGTTTTCCTTTTCCATGAGTCATCTGCGGTCTTGACTTTCCTCGCTGGTTGATGGGGCTTTTCAGGTACTTGGACTTTTTAAGCCCGCTAATGATTGAGACAAATTCTTCCTTCGTGAGCGCATCGTAGTCGAGTCCGATTGTCGCAAGGTACGCGCGGATTTTCTTTTCCTCGGAACTACCCTCGAAGTTCATCGCATCCTGCAACTGACCCTGCACGGTTGCGACAAGGGACGTTTCATCCGCAGTCATGGTGTCGGGACGATGCTGCTCTCGAATGTCACGGAGGATACCTTTCAGGTCATCCGCAATCAGACTTCCGAAATACTCGTCCTCTCTGATCTGCGCGACTTCCAGTGTCCGCAGGTGCAGATCGTTTTCCTCGCCGCCGTTTTTCATCAGTGCCATCTGCCGGACGGCTTCCAGCACGGCGTTCATGTCATTGACCCGCATATCCGCGATTCGGTCAACGTAAATTTCTGTGTCCAGCATGAACCGCTGGAAATCTTTATGGCAGATCAGCTCCGACAGTAGCCGGTGGTTAAATTTGCCCGTTCTCAATACTTCGATTGCATCATCACCCAAATGCAGAGCGTCCAGCTCTGTGTTTGGGTGATTTTTTTGTTCTGTCAGCCCCAGCAGATAGTCGGTGGACACGCCGTAGAACTTTGCCAGCTCCACCATGCTGAACGGGCTGATGTCCTTAAAATCATCGGCTTCGTATTTTCCCAGCGCAGACTTTGAAATACCTGTTTCCGCGGATAGCTGTTCCAGCGTCAGACTGCGCTCCACGCGCAGGTCTTTGAGTCGTTCCTGAATGGTGAGTTTGGGCTGCATAGCGGCGTCCTCCCTTCAAATTTCTACCCTTTCCGGTCTTGTCCATAAGCGTGGAAATTCGCGTTTTTTGGTGCGTTTTCCGACCTCTTGGATATACGGGAGAGGGCTATATTTTTCGCTAAAATGGTCTTGCAATCGCACCTGAACCTTGAAAATTGCATGACCGTCCGAACGGGATATGTTCTCTGGCGAAGTGCCGCATCCAGCGCACCAAGGAGAACGAAACGCCGGGAGCGATCCTCCGGGCAGGAACGACGTTCGGAAAGAGCGGCAAAATCGAATGTAAAAATCAAAGCAAGTGAAAACGGCGAAATAGTTTTCTGCTCTGTGCGGTTATCTGCACGGAATAGAGCGCTATTCAGCAGTGAACGACGTTTGTCGTTCAACATGATATTTCGCCGTTTCACGTAAAGACACATCAAACGGCAAAAGCGGAAGGTGCCGCCTGTGACCAACGCATCATCGGCGGTATTTCCAGTGAAAAGCCGTACATCAAAAATCAGCGCCCTATGGCGAACGGGTGTCACGATTTGACAAACCCATTTTACCATAGAGCGCGCCGAAAAAACAGGAGGAAAGCTTGAATATGAGAAAATCTGAAACCTATCGCAACGAGATCAAATCCTACATTGTCCGCACCGGCATGACCATGACCGAGGTGGTGGACTACCTCTCCGATGAATACGGCTGGAGCCGCAGCGTTCCCAATCTCTCCGGCAAGCTCAAGCGTGGCTCGCTCCGCTATGGCGAGGCGGTGGAGCTGGCGGACGCGCTGGGATATGACATTGTGTGGCAGAAGCGACGGGGATAAATTCGACGGGCAGGGTACGAGGAAATCCTTTTGGAACAAAGGGCGCACTTCTATACTCTCCTGACGGGAGTATGTGCGCTCTGTGAGGCAGGCAGCCCGGACAGCCAAATGTCCGGACTGTTTTGCGTCACTCCGTTCCGAACAAGGGGCTGCACCCCTTGCGACGCTTTCGCGTCTATCCCAGCGCACCTTGCAGTGGAAACAGTCTGCTAACGACCATTTCCGCCGCAAAGTCTAAAAAACCCATACCGTAAGTCAGACCGTCTACCGAAAACGTAGGCGGTCTTTTTATATCCATTTTTATATCAGTCAGGAGGTTGTAATCATGCACGAAAAAGAACTTGAGAAACTGCAAGCCGAGAAAGAGAAAATCGAGCGGCAGCTTGCACAGGAGCAGCACAAGATCCAGCGCCTTGAGAACCGCGCCGCCTACTATGAAAAGGGAGAGCGGCGCAAGCGGGCGCACCGGCTTATCACCCGTGGCGCAGCCATCGAGAGCGTCGCACCGCAGACGAAAGATTTGAGCGAAACCGCGTTTTACGCTTTTGCAGAACGGGTTTTCGCCCTGCCAGACGCACAAAGGCTGCTCACGGAAGCTGTCAGCAACCATGCGGGAGGTGATTGAGCATCGCACTGTTTCATTTTCATGTGACGCAGATCAAGCGCAACGCGGGGCAGTCCGCCGTGGCGTCTGCCGCCTACCGCGCCGGAGAAAAGCTGCACAGCGAATACTACGGTGAGGACAACGACTACACCCGCAAGGGCGGCGTGATCTGTTCGGAGATTCTACTGCCGCCCCATGCACCGCCCTCTTTCTCTGATCGGGAAACCCTATGGAACGAGGTGGAGAAAGTTGAGAAAAACGCCAAAGCCCAGCTTGCTTACAGCTTCGATATTGCCTTGCAAAACGAGTTTTCCATAGAGGAGAACATCGACCTTGCAAGGCAATTTTTATTGGAGAATTTTGTGAACCGGGGCATGGTGGTGGACTTTGCCGTTCACTCGCCTGATAAGGAGGACGGTGGCATTTCCAACCCGCATTTTCATGTCATGTGTCCGATTCGCCCTATCGAGCCGGATAGCAGTTGGGGTAAAAAGCAACGGCGGGAGTATGTGCTGGACGAGCATGGAGAGCGCGTTCTGGACGAGGCAGGCAACTATGTGTTCAACGCTGTTCCTACGACGGACTGGGGCAAACCCGAAACGCTGGAAGCGTGGCGGCAGTCTTGGGCTGAGATGTGCAACACCAAGTTTGCCGAGAGAAATTTGGACTGCTGCATTGACCACCGCAGCTTTGCCCGTCAGGGCGTGGAGCAGATTCCAACCCAGCACGAAGGCCCCACCGTCCGGGCAATGGAGGCAAAGGGCATCCGCACCGACAAGGGCGATCTCAATCGCTTTATTAAGAAAACCAACGCGCTGCTGCGTGAGGCAAAAGAGAAAATCGCCGCCATGATTGGCTGGCTGAGGGATGTAAAAGCCGAGCTTGCCAAGCCCCAGCCGCCCATGCTCAATGATCTACTGGCGCTGCATTGCGCCAATCGCAACAAGGGTGCGTACAGCCATAAGGCGAAGAACGCCAATTTGCAGCGTTACGCCGAGGCGTTCAGCTTTCTGCAATCCAAAAATCTTTGCACCGTGGACGATTTGGAAACTACGCTTCATTCCATGCAGGATAAGATCGATACGCTGAAAAAGTCTGCGTCTGCAAAGCAAGTCCGCATCAAAGAATTAAACGAGCTGTTGCGTATGGTGGATTATTACAAATCCGGCAAGCCCGCTGCGGATAAGCTGAAATCCATCCGTTTTGAGAAGTCCCGGCAGAAATACAAAGCCGAACACGACGATGAGCTGCGGACATTTTACATGGCGGAACGCAAACTGAAACCGTATTTCAAGGATGGCAAACTGCCTATCACCACATGGCGCAGGGAACGCGAGCAGTTGGAGCAGGAATACAAAGACATTCAGACGGAGCTTTTACCCCTTCATGCCGACGTGAAAAAGCTCTGGGCGATTCACTACAACATCTACGAGGTGCAGCATGAGCAGGAGCGCCAAAACACCGCGACGCGGCAGAAAAAGCAGGAAATCGAACACTAAGGAGGGCATTGCCTATTGAGCATTTTTGAAGCTGTCAAGCAGACTGTGACCACTCGGCAGGCTGCGGAGCGATACGGCATCCGGGTGGAGCGAAACGGAATGTGCCGCTGCCCGTTCCACGATGACAGCACACCCAGCATGAAGCTGGATCGCCGGTATTACTGCTTCGGCTGCGGTGCCACCGGGGATGTGATTGACTTCGTTTCCCGGCTTCGCGGGATCGGCAGCAAGGAAGCTGCAATTCTGCTGGCACAGGATTTTGCCATTCTGTATGAGAGCAGCGCAGATAAGCCGTGTAAGCCACAAAAACAGAATAGCGAGGAACAAAATTATCAGCACATGGAACGCTATTGTTTCCGTGTGCTGTTGGACTATTACCGGCTGTTATGCCGCTGGAAGGAGGATTATGCCCCGCAGACGCCGGAGGACGGCTATCATCCGCACTTTGTAGAAGCATTACAGAAGCTCTCGCTGGTTGATTATCTGCTGGACGAGCTGCTGTGCGGGGATATGCAGGCGCAGGCATCCGTTGTGATCGAATATGGAGAGGAAGTGAGGAAAATTGAGCAGCGAATGGCAGAGCTTGCCGCCGCAGATGAGGCAGCAGCTCAAAATTCAGGCGGGCAGTATAGCGCCACCGATGAGCATTGAAGAAGTAAAAGCCATGTTGGACACCACGGAAAAAGGCGGTGTCCGCAACAGTATCAAGAATTGCCTGACGGTGTTTCAGCACGATCCGCTGCTCTCCGGCGCGATCGCCTACAATCTGCTGACCGACCGCACCGACATTGTGAAGCCCATCGGCTACGACCGAAGCCCCGGCACCTCCATGACCGACACGGATATGAAGTACATCCGGCTGTATCTGGAAGAGAATTACGACCTGACAAGTGAGAAGAAAATCATAGATGCTGCCGATCTCGCCGCCCACCAGAACAGTTATCACCCTGTCCGGGACTATCTGAACAGCCTTACATGGGACGGCACGGAGCGTATCCGTTATTGTCTGCACCACTTTCTCGGCGCGGAAACGGATGAGTACACTTTTCAGGCATTACGCCTGTTTCTACTGGGCGCGATTCACCGGGCATTTCACCCCGGCTGTAAATTTGAACTTATGCTCTGTCTAGTGGGCGGTCAGGGCGCGGGAAAATCCACATTCTTCCGGCTGCTGGCAGGCAAGGACGAGTGGTTTTCCGACGATCTGCGGAAGTTGGACGATGAAAACGTGTACCGCAAGCTGCAAGGTCACTGGATCATTGAAATGTCCGAGATGATCGCCACCGCCAACGCCAAAAGCATTGAGGAAATCAAGTCGTTTCTGAGCCGTCAGAAGGAGGTCTATAAAATCCCGTATGAAACCCATCCGGCAGACCGTTTGCGGCAATGCGTGTTCGGCGGCACGTCAAACGCAATGGACTTCTTGCCTCTCGATCGTTCTGGCAACCGGCGTTTCCTGCCCGTGCAGGTCTGCCCGGAACAGGCAGAGGTTCACATTTTGGAGGATGAAGCCGCATCCAGATTCTACTTGCAGCAGGTGTGGGCAGAGGCAATGATGATCTACTGGGCAGGCGGCTGGAAACTGACATTCAGCTCGGAAATGGTGCGCTATCTCAAGGAACATCAGAAGGACTTCATGCCGGAGGACACGAAAGCGGGCATGATTCAAGCATTTTTAGACAGCTATGCGGGCGATACCGTCTGCTCCAAGCAGCTTTATAAGGAGGCGCTGAATCACACATTTGATGAGCCGAAGCAATGGGAGATCCGCGAGATCAACGAGATCATGAACCAGTGCGTGACCGGCTGGATGTATTTCTCCAATCCCCGCAGCTTTGCCGGGTACGGCAGGCAAAAGGGCTGGGAGCGTGAAAGAGCTGCAACCGGCAGCGGCAACTCAGCCGCAAAAATTCCGGACGGCTTTGTAGAGATTACGGAGCAGATCGAGATGCCGTTCTGAAAGGCACGGTTTGTTGCAAAGCCTGTTGCTGTCCTGTTGCCGGGCTGGTTGCCGGAGAAATCCTTGTCCTGTCAGGTTTTTCTACCTTTGACAACCAAAACAACAGAGAAATAGAAGAAAAGGAAAATCGTAAATCAATCGTCAGACCGGGTATGTTTCGAGGTTTTTGGAAGTCCGTTGCCGGACTTCGTTGCTGCCTCGCCTTGTCTGGCTATTTTTATAAGGAGGATAAACTGCCTATGAAGGAAATCCCGATTTGGGAAAAGAGCAATCTGAGCTTGGAGGAGGCTGCGGCTTACTCTGGCATTGGTATCAACAAACTGCGCGAGATCACCAACGAGGATCGGTGCAAATTCGTCCTCTGGGTGGGCAACAAGCGCCTGATTAAACGCCGCCTGTTCGATCAGTTTATCGAGCAGGCGTATTCTATTTGAAAAAGTGATGTGAAAACCATGATACAGCGACGCTTTGAAAAAGTTGTCTGTTTCCGTTCAAGATCAGTGGAAATCGCATATTCGGTATGATATACTTGTATCAATCCCTATAATCGCGCTTTTCACGGAAAGGAGTTTCTGAATTGTCTGAAAAGCGCAAAGATAGCAAAGGGCGTGTTTTGAAGGACGGCGAGAGCCAAAGAGCAAACGGCACCTATGACTATCGTTATACCGATATACACAAGAAACGGCGTTGTATTTACGCCAAATCCCTGACAGAGCTGCGGAAGAAAGAGGACGAGCTGCGGCGCGACATGGCAGACGGCATCGACTATGCAGCGGGCGAAATGACCGTGGCAGAGCTGGTTGACCGCTACATGAACCTGAAACGGGGCTTGAAGCAAAACTCCCTGCGGTCTTATGGTTCTGCGGTTAAGCGGATTCATGCCGACCCTTTTGGGCAGAAGCCGATCAAAACCGTAAAGCTGTCCGACGCAAAAGGCTGGTTTGTGTTCCTGCACGACAGCGGCATCAAGCAAAACACCATCGGTGTCCTGCAAAGCGTTGTCAGACCGGCATTTGAAATGGCGGTGGATGATGACATCATCCGCAAGAATCCGTTCAAGTTCAAGCTGTCTGATGTGGTGCCGAAGGATGCCTATGTGCGCGACGCACTGACCAAGGAGCAGCAGGAGAAGTATCTGCAATTCGTGCAGGACTGCGGCGGGAATTACTATGATGACATTGTAATCCTGTTGGGAACCGGCTTGCGCGTGAGCGAGCTGTACGGTCTGACACGGGCAGATATTGACTTCGACCGGCGCTGTATTCACGTTCGGCGGCAGTTGTGCCGAACGGCGGAGAAGCCCTATTTCGTCACACCGCCCAAAACCAAAAGCGGCATCCGAAACGTCCCCATGACGGACGCGGTTTACATGGCGCTGATGCGGGTGGTGAAAGCCAGAACCGCTCCGAAGGTGGAATTGCTGGTGGACGGTCACAGCGGTTTTCTCTTTCTGGACAAGTCCGGGATGCCGAAGGTTGCGATGCACTTGGAGAACTATATGCGAGGTCTGCAAGCGCAATTTGAAAAGGCATACGGCAAGCCTGTCCCACGAATCACGCCCCATGTGCTGCGGCATACCTTCTGCACCAACGTCCAACAGGCAGGACTTGACGTGAAGAGTCTGCAATATCTGATGGGACATTCCAACGCCAGCGTGACGCTGGATGTCTACACCCACAGCAGCTTTGATTCTGTCGAGAGGGCCTTTGAACAGATCGCCAGCAGCCTGTAATTTTCATTGTACGAAGTTGGCTGGCTTACGCCACAACTTACGCCAATTCCCTGTCAAGTGGCGTAGATTTGCGTAGAAATGTGTGAATTTTACCAAAATCAAGGAAACTGCAAAAAGCGGATTAAAGCCTTGATAACTCTACAAAAATCCACGTTTTGCGTTATATGCGTTTTGCTTCAAAAAGTTGCGGTTTTGAAGGGCGGCATGTACTGATTTAACAGCCGCACCGCATAAAGCGATATGTAGGGCCGCAGTCCGTAAGGGCTGCGGCCCTTTTTGCGGTTTTGTAGCCAATAAGAGCAGAAATAATAAAGTGAAAGATAAAATAAATATAACATCGTACAATCCATGCGGATGTGCCTTTTCCCGCT
>ERZ1026866.1039-NODE-1039-length-15142-cov-20.462186_pt1 | contig 15142 bp, 7 predicted proteins | sample MGYA00380163_ERZ1026866 | MGnify/ENA primary metagenome ERZ1026866 (study PRJEB33269, sample SAMEA4719799) | human gut metagenome | biome: human-associated habitat; feature: organic feature; material: feces | place: Cameroon | collected 2013-10 ...
TGCCCTATTTTTCCAAATGCTTCCGCAAGGTCGAAGGCACCAGTCCCAACGAGTACCGCAAAAGTGCCAAACAGAAACCTTCACAAGGCACCCGTTGAATCCGTCTGACCACTCCTGTTTTTACCTGCAAACTCCGCAAAATTTATCAACAAAAAGCGCCCGGACTGTTGAAAATCTCAGCCGTCCGGGCGCAGTCATTTTGCCGTTTTGGGGTCAAAGTTACCGGAACGTTACCACTTTTGCCATATTGCAGAAAAAAGCTCGCTGAAACTTGCCGTTTCAACGAGCTTTAATTGGTTGCGGGGACAGGACTTGAACCTGCGACCTCCGGGTTATGAGCCCGACGAGCTACCATCTGCTCTACCCCGCGATATTTAGTTGCTCTCTCTTGAGCGCCTAAATAGTATAGCATCCACGTCCCGCAATGTCAATACCCTTTATAAAATATTTTTTGCATCCTGCCCCAAAAACAAAAGCCCGCGCAAATTAGTGGTTGAATCCCCTGGTTAAAACGGGTACTATTATAATAGAAAAGAATCGCCCAAATCCGGCGGATATCCCTTGCCCGGTAGGCGGCGGTGCAAAAAATAAACGGTGCCCCTGGCGCAGCAGCCGGGAACGCTGTGAATGAGGTTAGGAAAGTTATGAAACGTCTGGTCGTTGGGGTTCTGGCACACGTGGACAGCGGAAAAACCACCCTTTCGGAAGCGCTGCTCTACCGTGCGGGCAGCATCCGCAAGCTGGGGCGCGTAGACCATCGGGATGCATTTTTGGACACCGATGCGCTGGAAAAAGCCCGCGGCATTACCATTTTTGCCAAACAGGCCGTGCTTACCCTGCCGGCCGGAACGGTGACGGGCACCCCGCTGGAAGAGACCCAGATCACCCTGCTGGATACCCCCGGCCACGTGGACTTTTCGGCGGAGGCCGAGCGCACGCTGCAGGTGCTGGATTATGCGGTGCTGGTCATTTCCGGCACGGACGGCATCCAAAGCCACACGATGACATTGTGGCGGCTGTTGGAGCGCTACCATGTGCCAACCTTTATCTATGTCAACAAAATGGATCTGCCCGGTGCGGACAAAGCCCTGCGCCTGCGGGAGCTGCGGGGCCGCTTTGGGGATGGCTGTGTGGACTTTACCCCCACCGTTCCGGCGGAAGAACGCGCCGAAGCCCTCGGTGTGTGCAGTGAACCGCTGATGGAAGCCGTGTTGGCAACAGGAACGGTGCCGCAGGCGGATCTCATCACGGCAATCACGCGGCGGCAGGTGTTCCCCTGCTATTTTGGCGCGGCTCTGCGGCTGGATAGCATTGACGACCTGCTCAACGGTCTGCAGCGAGATACCCGCATGCCGCCGGACGCCGGCAGCTTTGGCGCGCGCATCTTCAAGATCGGGGCAGACGAATCCGGCGCGCGCATGACCTACCTGAAAGTGACGGACGGCGTGCTGAAAGTCAAATCCAACCTGGTATCCCGCCCGGATGCCCGTGTGGAGTTTGAAGAAAAGGCCGACCAGCTGCGGGTCTATTCCGGCAGCAAATACCGCCTGGTCAGCGAAGCCCCGGCGGGCACCGTCTGTGCGGTGCTGGGCCCCACAAAAACCTACCCCGGCCAGGGCCTTGGCGTACAGCCGGATGCCCGCCAGCCGATGCTGGAACCGGTGCTGAACTACCGGGTGGAGCTGCCGGAAGGCGCTGACCCGCACCACGCCCTGCTGGCCCTGCGCACCCTGGAGGACGAGGATCCACAGCTGCATGTGGTGTGGAACGCCGCTCTGGGCGAGATCCACCTGCAGCTGATGGGTGAAATTCAACTGGAAATTTTGCAGAGCGTGCTGCAAAGCCGCTTTGGATTGGAAGTGGCCTTCGGCGAGGGCGGCATTCTATACAAAGAGACCATCTCTGCCCCGGTGGAGGGCGTGGGCCATTACGAGCCGCTGCGCCATTATGCGGAGGTTCATCTGCTGCTGGAACCCGGCGAGCCGGGCAGCGGCCTGCAGTTTGCCAGCATTTGCCGCACCGATGCGCTGGACCTGAACTGGCAACGGTTGATTTTGACCCACCTGGCGGAGCGCAGCCACCCCGGCGTGCTGGCCGGTGCGCCCCTGACCGATGTGAAAATCACCCTGACGGCAGGCCGTGCCCACATCAAGCACACCGAGGGCGGAGACTTCCGCCAGGCAACCTACCGCGCCGTGCGGCAGGGGCTGCGCACCGCGGCGGCCCGGGGGCAGGCGGTCCTGCTGGAACCCTGGTATGACTTCCGGCTGGAAGTCCCGCAGGACTGTGTTGGCCGCGCCATGGCCGATCTGCAGCGCCGCTGCGCGGAATTCAGCACGCCGGAAAACGAGGATGGCCTGGCCGTCATTACCGGCAAAGCCCCGGTTGCCGAAATGCGGGGCTGTGCGCGGGAAGTGACCGCCTACACCCGCGGCGCGGGCCGCCTGAGCTGCGTGCCCCGCGGCTATGCACCCTGCCACAACACCGAAGCCGTGCTGGAAGCCATTGGCTACCAGCCGGATGCCGACACCGAAAACCCGGCGGATTCCGTATTTTGCAGCCACGGCGCGGGCTACCTTGTCAAATGGGACGAAGTTCCCGCCCACGCCCATGTGGCCAGCGGCCTGGGGCGCAACGCGCCCGGTGCCCAGCAGGCGAAACAGGAAGAAGCGGATGTCCCCGATGAAGCATCCGATGCCCGCCGCCGTGCTGCCGCTTACCGCGGCACACTGGAGCAGGACAAAGAGCTGCTGGCAATTTTTGAGCGCACCTATGGGCCAATCAAGCGCCGGGGGGAAGCCGCAGGTCAGCATGACCAGCTTGCCGCGCGCAAAGCCTTCCGCAGTGTGGGGCCAAGCCAGAACCGTACCCCCGCTGCACCGCCGCCCAGCGGGCCGGAGTACCTGCTGGTAGACGGCTACAACGTGATTTTTGCGTGGGATGAATTAAAGAAGATCGCGGCGGAAAACCTGGATGCCGCCCGCCGCCGGTTGATGGACATTCTGTGCAACTATGCGGGCTACCGCAAATGCGTGCCCATCCTGGTGTTTGATGCCTACCGCGTCAAGGGCGCCGGGCGGGAACAGGAAACATGGCACAACCTGCATGTGATTTATACCCGCGAAGCCGAAACCGCCGATATGTTCATCGAGCGCGCCACCCATGAGCTGGCCAAAAACCACCGCGTGCGGGTGGTCAGCTCCGATGGTGCGGAACAGATCATTATTCTGGGCAACGGTGCGCTGCGGGTATCCGCCCGCGCATTTGAGCGCGAGGTGCGCGCCGTGGAAGCCGAGATCCGCGAATTTTTGGACCAGTAAGGGAATACTGCATCCATCCAGGCGCCGATACGGCGGGGATGATGGTAGAGTGTATTGAAAGGCAGGAAAACAATGGATTTTATGCTCAGCCGTGCCACACGGGTCACGGCGCAGTGGGCCAGTGCGCCCGTGCAGCATGCCGTGGCGCGTTTTTGGCGTGATATGGAAATGACTCTTTCCACCACCGGTTTTGTGCCGGATAACCGCCTGATGATCTGCCTTGCCCCCGCCCTGCCGCCGGAAAGTTATACGCTGGATGTGACGGAAAACCAGCTCACCCTCTGCGCGGCGGATGATTTGGGCGCGGTGTACGGCCTGCTGGATATCAGCCGTCATTACCTGGGGGTAGCACCATTCTGGTTCTGGAACCAGCAGCAGTTTGAGCCCAAACCCTTTGCCACTGTGCCGGAGGGCCGCATTACCGGGCCAGCCGCCGCTGTCGGCCTGCGCGGGTGGGATCTTTCGGATGCACCATGGCTGTCCGCCTGGGCGGATGCCACCGAAAACGGCTGGGAGATGATCTTTGAATCCCTGCTGCGCTGCCGCGGCAATATGGTGCGCACCGACAAACAGGCGGACCTTGCCGCCGCCATGGGCCTGCGCCCTGTGCAGGACCCGCGGACCCCGCTGGGGGCTGCCCCGCAGCAGGCTACGGCGGAAAACCCGGAAGAACGCCATAAAATCTGGCAGGATTCTATCCGCACTCTCAAAGCCAGCCCGCGCATCTGGGCGCTGGGCATTGACGGGGTGGGGGATGATCCCGATGGCACAGCCAGCACTGCGGCGCTGCAAGAACAATGGCAGCTGCTGAACGCCACGGTGCCCGGTGCCGCTGCCTATATTCTGCTGCAGGGCGAAACCGTTGCGCTCTACCAGGAGGGAAAACTCAAAATCCCGGATGGCGTTATCCCCGTTTTAACCCCGGCCCCCAGTGCCAGCAGTGCGGGCGGCCCTGGTCCCGGCGCGCAGCACGGGCTGTGGTTCAGCCTTTGCCGTCGCGATAAGCTGACCGGCAACCCCATGACCGCCTACCCCGGCGGCGATACCGCCGTTAACGGAATGCTGCAGGGAGCCTGGCGCGGCGGGGTGCGCAGCTTCTGGATGGTTGGCACCGGGGACCTGCGCCCCTCCCTGATGGAGTTGAACCTGACTGGTGCTTTATGGTGTACCCCGGATACCGACTGCGCAGCGCAGCGCACAGCTTACCTGCGCTGTACCTACCGTGCGCCGGATGGCTGGGCACTGACGGACAGCGCACTGGATGATCTTTCGGTCTGCCTGCGCGCCCGTGCCGAAAGCGCCGTGCAGGCGGGCAGCCCGCCGCAGCCGGTGGGCGAAGCATTCCTGACCCGCAGCACCCGGCTGTTTGCTTCGGCCTGGCTGTGCGGCAAAACGCAGGGCCCGATTCAGGAACTTGCCGCTCTGCTGCCCGCAGAAAGCTATGCGGAACAGCTGGCTGCCTATCAGCAGCTCTGCACTTCCGCGCTGGAAAATTATGAAACGCTGCTGCCCGGCTGTTCTTACGCCGGGCGGGCCACCACGCCGCTCTGGCAGGAGCAGGTGGTGTTCAGCGTGCGGCTGTACCTGTACGCCCTGCGCGGGGCGGTGCGCTTTTGCACCGCGCGGGAGCAGTTTTTGGATAAGGACTGGCAGAACTGCTTTTGCACCCTGGGCCGTGCGGCGGATGATTTTGGTGCCATGGCGGCTCTGCTGCAGCCCAAAACCGGGTTCTGGGCCGGCTTTTGCAGCGATACCATGCTGGACGGCGCACTGACCGCCCGCGTTCTGACCGGTCTGATGGCGATTCCCCGCGCGGCCGGGGACGGGCCGGATTATGCCGCCTGGCAGGCTCCACTGCCCGGTGCCCCGGCGGCCCCCGTGCCGGATTTTACCCTGTACCGCGCCCTGGTGCAGGCGGAAACGAAAAAAGTGTAAGGGCCGGGCCGAAAATGCACCGAAAAATCCATGTGTTACCCGCAAAGAATGCAAGAAATCCCTTCATCTGTGCGGTGATTTCGACCTTGTCAATTCCACGTTTGCCTATTTCCCCGGTGTGCCCATCTTCCACAGCCGAGACCTGAAGCAGATTGGGAATATTCTGGGCCACCCCAGCCAGCTGCTACTGACGGGTGTGCGGATGTCCCACGGCATTTTTGCCCCCACCCTGCGCTGCCATGACGGCACCTATTACCTCATCACCACCAATATTTCGGATGGCGGCAACTTTATTGTAACGGCACCAACCCGGCGGGCCCCTGGTCGGAACTATGCTGGCTGTCTGACCCATGGCAGCCGGTCCGCTGGTGCTGTGCATTGCCTGCAATGGGCTGAGCGCCGCACTGTATTATGAGCAGAACGGCAAAAACGCCTGTGTTGCCAAGGAGATTGACCTGAGCTTTTTGAGCACCGAGATAACCGGCGGCTTTACCGGCTGCACCGTTGGCATGTATGCCTCCGCCAACGGCACCGCCAGCACCAACCATGCCGCTTTCCACGGGCTCGCTTACCAGCAGGTGTGAAACAAGTTGCGCTAAAATGCGACGATCAAAAGCAGCTCCCGCCGCAACGGGGCTGCTTTTGGTTTATAAAGCCGCATTTTACCGTGAAATTGAAACGTTTCATCAAAATGGATACTATTTTCTTGTTATATTCGACAAGGAAAACGGTTGCGATTCGTGCAAGGCTACAATCTTGCACTCAAAACCCAAAAAACGATTGATTTTTGCAAAACACGGGTGTAATATAAAGCCACAGCAAGGTTGGAAACGTTACCAACCCGTGAACCACACCGGTCCGCAACGGTGCAACTGGTTCCACTTAAAAAGGAGGACAATACCATGAAATCCAAGCAAACAATCTCTCTCGCCCTGGCATCCATGATGGCTGCCGGCCTGCTGGCAGGTTGCGGCTCCACCGCATCTTCCACTGCTTCCTCTGCTGCAGAAAGCACCGCAGCTTCTTCCGAAGCTGCCAGCTCCGAAGCAGCCGCCCCGGCAGATACCACTGCCGCCGGCAAGGTCTACTACCTGAACTTCAAGCCCGAACAGGATGAAGCCTGGCAGGCCCTGGCAAAGACCTACACCGAAGAGACCGGCGTTCCCGTTACCGTTGTGACCGCCGCTTCCGGCCAGTACGAAACCACCCTGATGAGCGAAATGGCCAAGAGCGATGCGCCCACCCTGTTCCAGGTCAACGGCCCTGTCGGCCTGGCCAACTGGAAGGATTACTGCTATGACCTGACCGGCTCCAAAATCCTGGGCGACCTGACCAGCGATTCTTACGCCCTGAAAGATGGCGACGCCACCGTGGCCATCGGCTACGTTATCGAGAGCTACGGCCTGATCACCAACAAGACCCTGCTGGAAAAGGCCGGTTACACCACCGATGATATCAAGAGCTTCGCAGACCTGAAGAAGGTTGCCGAGGACATCACCGCCCGCAAGGACGAACTTGGCTTTGCAGCATTCACCTCCGCCGGTATGGATTCTTCCTCTGACTGGCGCTTCAAGACCCACCTGGCCAACCTGCCCATCTACTTTGAGTACCAGGCCGACGGCATCGGCACCACGGATGCCATCAAGGGCACCTACCTGGATAACTACAAGGACATGTTTGACCTGTACATCAACAACTCCACCTGTGCTCCCACTGAGCTGGCTGGCAAGACCGGCGATGACAGCCGCAACGAGTTCCTGGACAGCGAGGCCGTCTTCTTCCAGAACGGTTCTTGGGAATATAACAACCTCGTCGGCGATGGCAAGCCCTTCACCGATGACGACCTGACCATGATCCCCATCTACATTGGCGTGGGCGATGAGGCCAACCAGGGCCTGTGCACCGGCACCGAGAACTACTGGTGCGTAAACAAGGAAGCCGACCAGGCAGATATCGATGCAACTCTCGACTTCATGTACTGGTGCGTCAGCTCTGATGAGGGCACCAAGGCCATGGCAAACGATATGGGCTTTGTTATCCCCTTCAAGAATGCTCAGGAATCCCCCAACCTCTTCGTTAAGGTTGACAATGCTCTGACCGCTGAGGGCAAGACTCCTGTTGCCTGGTGCTTCTCCACCATGCCTTCTGAAAACTGGAAGAACGGCGTTGGCTCTGCCCTGACTGCTTACGCAGCCGGCACTGGCGATTGGAACGCTGTTGTGACCGCCTTTGTGGATGGCTGGAAGACCGAAGCTGCCCTGAATGCAGGCTGATCTGAACCAAAATAGCGAAACCTGAATGTTAAAAGCGGGGCGGGCGATGATTCGCCCGCCCCGCTCTTTTATGTGCTCAAGTACGTGCTCAAGGGGGTACTGTTATGGAAAAAGCGATCCAGCGCTATTGGCCCGTGTTCGTGCTGCCCACCCTGCTGGCCTTTATTATCGGCTTTATCTGGCCGTTTATCTGGGGCGTGGCGCTTTCGTTCTGCAAATTCACAACTGTTCAAAATGTTACCTTTGTTGGTCTCGGCAACTATGCCAAGATCTGGCTGGATGATACCTTCACCCACGCGTTCTGGTTCACTGCGGTGTTTACTATGGTGTCTACGGTGCTCATCAATGTGCTGGCATTCGGCATTGCGCTGCTGCTTACCCGCGGTATCCGCGGCACCAACATCTTCCGTACCACCTTCTTTATGCCCAACCTGATCGGCGGCATTATCCTTGGCTATATCTGGCAGATTCTGCTCAACGGCGTACTCAGCGCACTCGAAAAACCGCTGCTTTCCCTGAACGCCACATACGGCTTCTGGGGCCTTATCATTCTGATGTGCTGGCAGCAGATCGGTTACATGATGATCATCTACATTGCTGGCCTGCAGAACGTGCCGCTGGATCTGATCGAAGCTGCCAAGATCGATGGCGCAAACGCCAAGCAGATCCTGTTCAAGATCAAGATCCCCATGGTTATGCCCAGCATTACCATCTGCACCTTCCTGACTTTGACCAACTCCTTCAAGCTGTTCGACCAGAACCTGTCCCTGACCGGCGGCGAACCGGCCAAGCAGACCATGATGCTGGCTTACAATATTTATGATACCTTCTATGCCCGCTCCGGACCCCAGTGGAAGGGCATCGGCCAGGCAAAGGCTGTTGTGTTCTGCCTGTTTGTTGTGGTGCTGGCCGTACTCCAGCAAAAGCTGACCCAGTCCAAGGAGGTGCAGCAGTAATGGAAAAAACCATCAAAAAACCGGTGGAAGAAAAACCTACCGTTGGCAAAGCGGACCGCCGCATCAATGTCATTCTCAGCGTGGTGCTTGGAGTGCTGTGCGTTGCATGGATCTACCCCATCGTCATGATCTTCTTTAACTCCCTCAAAACCGAGCGCGCCATTACCACCTCCCGCGCATTTGAGCTGCCCACGGCCGAAACCTTTGTCGGCCTCAAAAACTATATTTACGGCATCCAGGAAATGGACTTTTTGTCTTCCTTCTGGTACAGTCTAGTCATTACTGTCAGTTCCGTTGTGCTGATTCTGCTGTGCTGCTCCATGTGCGCATGGTTCATCACCCGTGTCAACGGCAAACTTTCCAAACTGATGTACGGCTTGTGCATGTTCAGCATGGTGGTGCCGTTCCAGATGGTTATGTTTACCCTGGCCAAAACAGCGGATACCTTAAAATTGAACAACCCTTACAACATCTGCATCATCTACCTTGGCTTCGGTGCCGGTCTCGCGGTGTTTATGTTCACCGGCTTTATGAAGAGCATGCCGGTTGAAATTGAGGAAGCCGCCATGATCGATGGCTGCAACCCGCTGCAGATTTTCTTCCGCGTGGTCTGCCCTATCTTAAAGCCGACGATGATCTCTACCGCAATCCTGGAAACCATGTGGGTCTGGAACGACTATCTGCTGCCCACCCTGGTGCTGGATATCAAAACCTACCGCACCATCCCCATGGCGATCCAGTATTTCCGCGGCAGTTACGGCAAGGTGGAAATGGCGCCCATGATGGCCTGCATCATGATCACCATTCTGCCGGTCATTATCCTGTACCTGATCTGCCAGAAGTATATCATTGACGGTGTGGTGGCCGGTGCTGTAAAGGGCTAATGGCTGCGGCACCCTGCTGCCGGAAGGAGTTTTCTGTGTATGACCATCAAAGATATTGCAAGAGAATCGGGGTATGCCATCGGCACGGTTTCGCGGGTGCTCAACAATAACCCCAGCGTCAGCCCGGCCGCCCGCGCCAAGATTCTTGAGGTCATCAAGCGGTATAATTACCAGCCAAACTCCAACGCCAAACACCTGAAACAGCAAAGCAGCGATGGCCTTGCCCTGATCGTAAAGGGCACCCAGAACATGTTGTTTGTGGACATTCTGGAAAAAATGCAGGCTATCCTGGAGGAACGCGGATATGTTTCCACGGTCTATTATATTGATGAAGAAGCCAACGAAGTTGCGCAGGCCGAACTGATCTGTGCCGAGCGCAAACCTTATGGCATTGTTTTCCTTGGTTCTAACCTGGAATACTTCACACCGCAGTTGGCGGAACTGCGTGTTCCATGCCTGCTGCTGACCAACAGCGCCGCAACCCTGAACATCCCCAACCTGTCCAGCGTCAGCGTGGACGACGTTTCGGCATCGTCCCTGATGATCGAGCACCTGTATGCGCAGGGTCACCGCAAGATCGGGCTGATCGGCGGCAAGCCAGACCAGTCCCGCCCCAGTCTGTCCCGTCTGACCGGCTGCCAGAGCGCCATGTTCCGCCTTGGCCTGCCGTTCGAGATGGAAAAGCAGTATGCCTATGCCCGGTTTTCGCTGCAAAGCGGATATACCGCCATGGAATATCTGCTCAAGCACTGCCCGGATATTACGGCGGTGTTTGCCATGTCGGATCTGATGGCCCTGGGCGCGATCCGTGCCCTGAATGACCATGGCCTGCGTGTGCCGCAGGATATCTCGGTTTCGGGCTATGACGGCATTGCGCTGGGGCGCTACAGCAACCCGCGGCTGACCACTATCCGCCAGAACTCGGCGCGACTCGCCCAGCGCGGTGCGGAAATTCTGCTCAACTGCATTGAAAACGAAAGCGGCGCGGTGCATGAAGTGGTTCCTTTTGAATTGATTGAGGACGAAAGTGTTGCGGCTTTGCCCAATCATTGAACGAACCAGACATATGCGGAGTATATAAAGAAAAGAGGTTTCCCTGATGAGAGCAAGCGGCATTCTGCTGCATATTTCCAGCCTGCCCTCCCCCCATGGCATCGGCACCATGGGCGCGGCAGCAAAAGATTTTGTGGATTTCCTAGTCAAAGCCGGTCAGGCTTACTGGCAGATCCTTCCGGTCTGCCCCACCAGCTATGGCGACAGCCCTTACCAGTCTTTTTCTACCTTTGCGGGCAATCCGTATTTTATTGACCTGGACCTGCTGGCCAAAGCGGGTCTCCTCCAGCCGGAAGAATATGAAGCTATCGACTGGGAAAGCACCCCTGACTGTGTCAATTACGGAGCGTTGTACCAAAAGCGTTATGCGGTGCTGCACAAAGCTTGTGCCCGCCTGTTGGCAGCGCCCCCGGCGGATTACGCCGATTTTTTGGCGAAAAACGCGTTCTGGCTGCCGGACTATGCCCTGTTCATGGCCCTGAAAGATGCCCATAACGGGGTCTGCTGGCAGCAGTGGGAAGAACCGCTGCGCCGCCGCGAACCGGAGACCTTGGCTGCAGCCCGCGCCAAATATGCGGCGGATATTGACTTCTGGCAGGCCGTGCAGTATCTGTTCTATACCCAGTGGCGCGACCTGAAAGCCTATGCCAACGCGAAGGGAATCGAGATTATCGGCGACCTGCCGATCTATGTGGCGGAGGACAGCGTGGATGTCTGGTCCTGCCCGCAGGAGTTCCAGCTGGACGAAAACCTGGTCCCCACCGAAGTGGCCGGCTGCCCGCCGGATGGCTTCTCCGCCACCGGTCAGCTATGGGGCAACCCGCTGTTTGACTGGGACGCTATGGCTGCCAACGGCTATGCCTGGTGGGTGCGCCGCATCCGCCACCTGTGCGGAATTTATGATGTGTTGCGCATTGACCATTTCCGCGGCTTTGCGGGGTATTACGCCATCCCCTATGGTGATAAGACCGCCGAAAACGGCCGCTGGCGCACTGGGCCGGGCTATGCCCTCTTTGCTACCGTCAAAAAAGAACTGGGCAGCCCCCGCATTATTGCTGAGGACTTGGGCTTTTTGACCGACGATGTGCGCGCTCTGCTGAAAGAATGCGCCTACCCCGGCATGAAAGTGCTGGAATTTGCCTTTGACAGCCGTGACGGCGGCGACTACCGCCCCCACAGCTACCCCACCAACTGCATTGCTTACACCGGCACCCATGATAATGAGCCGGTGGACGGCTGGTTTGGAACCGCTCTGCCGGACGATATTGAGCGCGCCATCCAGTACCTGAATCTGACCAAAGAGGAAGGCATGAACTGGGGCATGATGCGTGGCATCTGGTCCAGCGTGGCGGATCTGGCCGTGGTGCAGGCCCAGGATGTGCTGGGCCTTGGGCATGAAGCCAGGATGAACACCCCCGCCACCTTGGGCGGCAACTGGTGCTGGCGCGCTCTGCCCGGCGCCTTTACCCCGGAGCTGGCCCAAAAGCTGCATGACGCTATGGAGCTGTATGGCCGCCTGCCGGAAGAACCCGCTGCAGAACCCGATGAAACAGAAAAATCGGAAGATGCAGAAAAGGCGGCGGAACCCAAAACCTGATCTCTCCCTCTCCAACGCCCCTGCACCGGAGCAGCTTCCGGTGCGGGGGCTTTTTTTGCGAATTTTTGGATTTGTTGCCTTGGCAACAGACGGCCCCGATGCGGGTTGGTATACTAAAGGCACTCTGCAGGGTATGCTGAACCAACAACCCGGCAGAGCCGGTATGAAAACCCCGACTTTTGAAAGTGTTTTTTATGTTAGCTTAATCTAACCGTGGAAGACAAAATTATACCTGCACCGTTCGCCATGGAAAGCCACCGGCATGTGCGGCAAATGCTATGCACAAAAAGCAATGCAAAAGTTTCCAACACAATTTTTGGTGCAGTTGTTGCTTTTTGTAAGGACATATGGTAGAATGATTGTGGCCCGGATACGGGCTGGTCAATGGCGTCCTTTTGGGCTGGAACCGTGGGCAACGCAGAAATGCTGCCCGCCCGCCAGCTGGAAAAGGACAAGATTTTCAATAGCAGGTTAGAACAACCTAACTAATAGAGCAGCGTATTTGGTATACAACAGGAGGTAACCGATGACAGATTTTGTACAGTGGGAAGGCTTCCAGGGCCGCATCTGGAAAGAAGAAGTCAACACCCGCGATTTTATCCAGAAGAACTACCGCCCCTACTCCGGCGATGAAAGCTTCCTTGCCGGCCCCACCGAAGCAACCGATAAGCTTTGGGGTGCTCTGCAGGTTCTGCAGAAGGAAGAGCGCGCCAAGGGCGGCGTTCTGGATATGGAGACTGAAGTGGTTTCCGGCATGACCGCTTACGGCCCCGGCTATATCAGCGAGGACCTGAAGGATCTGGAAAAAGTCGTCGGCCTGCAGACCGATAAGCCCCTCAAGCGCGCCTTCATGCCCTATGGCGGCATCAAGATGGCGGAACAGGCCTGCACCACCTATGGCTATACTCCGTCCCCGAAGCTGCACGAAATCTTTACCAAGTATGCCCGCACCCACAACACCGCTGTGTTTGATGCCTACACCCCGGAGATGAAAAAGGCACGCCACAGCCATATTGTGACCGGCCTGCCCGATACCTATGGCCGCGGCCGCATCGTTGGCGACTACCGCCGCGTTGCCCTGTACGGCATTGACTACCTGATCAAAGAAAAGCAGAACGACTTTGCCAACTGCGGCGACGGCACCATGACCGATGACGTCATCCGCCTGCGCGAAGAGATCGCCCTGCAAATCCGCGCCCTGAACGATATGAAGGCCATGGCCGCTGCTTACGGCTATGATATCTCCCTGCCCGCTGCCAACGCCAAGGAGGCTGTGCAGTGGCTGTACTTTGGTTACCTGGCTGCCATCAAGACCCAGAACGGCGCTGCCATGAGCGTTGGCCGTATCTCCACCTTCCTGGATATCTACATCCAGCGCGACCTGGATAAGGGCATCCTGACCGAGACCGAGGCCCAGGAACTGATCGACCACCTGACCATGAAGTTCCGCATGGTCAAGTTTGCCCGTATCCCCAGCTACAACCAGCTGTTCAGCGGCGACCCCGTGTGGGCTACCCTGGAAGTTGGCGGCATCGGCATGGATGGCCGCTCCATGGTCACCAAGACCGACTTCCGCTTCCTGCACACCCTGGAAAATATGGGCCCCGCACCGGAGCCGAACCTGACCGTTCTGTACTCCTCTGCTCTGTCCAAGACCTTCAAGGATTACGCCTCCAAGATCTCTATCAAGACTTCCTCCGTCCAGTACGAGAACGACGATGTGATGAAGCCTGTCTGGGGCGACGACTACTCCATCTGCTGCTGCGTTTCCGCAACCCAGACCGGCAAGGAGATGCAGTTCTTTGGCGCACGTGCCAACCTGGGCAAGTGCCTGCTGTACGCCATCAACGGCGGTATGGACGAAAAGCTGCATGAGCAGATTGGCCCTCACTATGCCCCCATCACCGCAGAGTACCTGAATTATGACGAAGTTATTGCCAGGTATGACGTTATGATGGACTGGCTGGCAGGCCTGTACGTCAATGTGCTGAACCTGATCCAGTACATGCACGACAAGTACTACTATGAGGCAGCCGAAATGGCCCTGATCGATACCGATGTGCGCCGCACCTTTGCCACCGGCATTGCAGGCTTCAGCCATGTGGTTGACTCCCTGAGCGCAATCAAGTACGCCAAGGTCAAGTGCGTGCGTGACGAGACCGGTCTGGTCACCGATTACGAGATCGAGGGCGAATTCCCCCGTTACGGCAACGATGACGACCGCGCCGATGACATCGCTGTCTGGCTGCTGCGCACCTTCCTGGAGAAGATCAAGCGCCGCCACACCTACCGCAACTCCGAGGCTACCACCTCCATCCTGACCATCACCTCCAACGTGGTGTACGGCAAGGCAACCGGCGCAATGCCGGATGGCCGCGCAGCCTTCACCCCGTTTGCCCCCGGCGCAAACCCGGCTTACGGCGCAGAGCAGAACGGCCTGCTTGCCAGCCTGAACAGCGTTGCCAAGCTGCCCTACCACTGGGCACTGGACGGCATCTCCAACACCCAGACCATCAACCCCGACGCCCTGGGCCACAGCGAGGACGAGCGCGTCACCAACCTCGTGCAGGTCATGGACGGCTACTTTGACCAGGGTGCCCACCACCTGAACGTCAACGTCTTTGGCACCGAAAAGCTGATCGACGCCATGGAGCACCCGGAGAAGGAAGAGTACGCCAACTTCACCATCCGTGTTTCCGGCTATGCCGTCAAGTTCATTGACCTGACCCGCGAACAGCAGATGGACGTTATTGCTCGTACCTGCCACAAGAAGATGTAATTGCTGCGGCGTGACCGTCGACTAGCATACAAGGCCCGCGGCTGCGTTTTGCGGCCGCGGGCTTTTTGGGCAAATGCGTGGTATAATAGTGGAGGAAACGCAGGACTCCAGCCCAGTCACACGTTGAAAAATGCGTATACCCCAGTAGGGCGGGGTCACCCGACCCCGCCGTGAGAGGCTGTGAACCAAGAAAGCCGTTTGTAGGGGACGATGCTTGCATCGTCCCGTGGGCCTTTGTCGTACTGCATATTATAAATTTGATGCGCAGTAGGGCGGCCAGCCCCCTGGCCGCCGTTGGGCCTTGCGGCAAATCGCGTTATGGCACCCACCGTGCGGCCCCGGAAC
>ERZ1026866.1040-NODE-1040-length-15124-cov-5.069679_pt1 | contig 15124 bp, 9 predicted proteins | sample MGYA00380163_ERZ1026866 | MGnify/ENA primary metagenome ERZ1026866 (study PRJEB33269, sample SAMEA4719799) | human gut metagenome | biome: human-associated habitat; feature: organic feature; material: feces | place: Cameroon | collected 2013-10 ...
CCAGCGTTGGCACAGAGGCCGCAAGCTGGGACTCGTACATTGCGGCAAGACGACGGTCGGATTCCTTGAGCTTGGCAAGCAGCATGTTCACACGCTCGGCGAGTTCGTCGGGACGGGCGTTGACCATGTCGGAAAGCTGGGAAACCAGCGCGTGCTCGCGGGCGTTGAACTCATACGCGCCCTGGCCGACGACCGCGTCCACGCGGCGCACGCCGGAACCGATAGACGCCTCGGACATGATGTTGATGGCGCCGATCTTGCCGACGTGGTCGATATGGGTGCCACCGCAGAGCTCGCGGCTCCAGCCGTCCTCGCCGATGGACACCACACGCACGATGTCGCCGTACTTCTCGCCGAACAGATGCATGGCGCCAAGAGCGATGGCATCATCGAACTTCATTTCCTGAGTGGTGACGGCAAGGTTCTCACGAAGCTTCTCGTTGACGCGGGCTTCGACGGCGTTCATGGCGTCCTTGCTGGGGGCGCTGGACCATTGGAAATCGAAGCGCAGACGGTTCGGAGCGTCTTCGGAGCCACGCTGGGTGGCCTGCGGACCAAGTTCCTCACGCAGCGCCTTGTGCACCATGTGGGTGGCGGTGTGGGAACGTGCAATGGCTCCACGGCGCTCGAGATCGATGTTCGCGTTGACTTCGGCGCCCACAACCAGCGTGCCTTCGGTCAGACGGCACTGGTGGACGATAAGGTCCTTGATCGGCTTCTGCACGTCGTCGACCTCAAGCACCGCGCCATCGTCGGACAGAATCTCGCCCTGATCGGCGAGCTGGCCGCCGGCCTGCGCGTAGAACGGCGTGCGGTCGAGGATGACCTCGATGTTGGCCGGGCCGGTGACGGCGGGAACGGAACCCTTGCCCTCCTGCATGATGCCCAGAACCTTGGCACGTGCGGACATGTCGGTGTAGCCAAGGAAGTCGATCGGCTGGAGCAGGGTCTTCTTGAAGTCGTCATAGACGGACAAATCCACGTTGTGGCGCTTCTTCAGCGCGTCCGCACGGGCACGGCTCTTCTGTTCGGCCATCAGCTCGCGGAACTTGGCTTCATCCACCTTCACGCCCTGGTCGGCGGCCATTTCGAGCGTGATTTCAATCGGGAAGCCGTAAGTGTCATGCAGCTTGAAGGCATCCTCGCCGGACACGAGATCCGAGCCGCCCTGCTTGGCCTTCGTCACGGCCATGTCGAAGATCTCGGTGCCGGATTCGAGCGTGCGGCGGAACGCGTCCTCCTCACCGTAGGCGGCTTCGGACACGTCGTGGAAGGTGTCGTTAAGCTCCGGATAGCTCGGTTCCATCGCGGCCTTGGAGGTCGGCAGCAAGGTCGGCATGACCGGCTCTGTCACGCCGAGCTCGCGCATGGCCTTGACGGTTCGACGCAGCAGGCGGCGCAGCACATAGCCACGGCCGTTGTTGGACGGACGGACGCCGTCGGACATGATCATCAGCGCGGAACGCACGTGGTCGGCCACGATACGGAAACGCACGTCCATGGCCTCGTCATCGCCGTAGGTGCGGCCGGAAAGCTTCTGCGCGGCTTCGATGACCGGGAAGACCTCGTCGGTCTCATAGATGTTCTGCTTGCCCTGCATCAGATAGGCGAGACGTTCCAGACCGGCGCCGGTATCGATGTTCTTGTTCTCAAGCTCGCCGACGATATGCAGGTCGGTCTTGGACTTGACGTTGTCGACCTCGTAGTTTTCGAACACGAGATCCCAAATCTCAATGTAACGGTTCTCGTCGGCGATCGGGCCGCCTTCGACACCGTACTTTGGACCACGGTCTACATAGATTTCGGAGCACGGACCGCCAGGGCCAGGGCCACCAGTGGTCCAGAAGTTATCTTCCATACCCATGATCTGGATATGTTCAGGATCGACGCCTTCGTTCTTCCACATCGAGCGGGCTTCCTCGTCGTCGGTGAAAGTGGTCATCCACAGTTTCTCCGGATCGAAGCCGTAGCCGCCCTTATCCTGCGGGGTGGTCAGCAGCTCATACGCATAGTGGATGGCCTCCTCCTTGAAGTAATCACCGAAGGAGAAGTTGCCAAGCATCTGGAAGAACGTGCCGTGACGGGTGGTCTTGCCGACCTCGTCGATGTCCAGAGTACGCACGCACTTCTGGTTGGAAGCCATGCGGTGCTTCGGCGGGGTCTGCTCACCCATGAGGTACGGGATGAACGGAACCATGCCAGCGATGGTGAACAGAGTGGTCGGATTCGGAGAAATCAACGATGCCGAAGGAACGACAAGATGATCGTGCTGTTCGAAATAGTCAAGAAAGCGCTTCGCGATTTCAGAAGTGCGCATGTGGATTTGAGCTCCTTTGTTGTTGGAGGCCTGATGCCTTCCAAACGTGTGATTGGTTGCTTGAGCGTATCTGTCGGGCGGAAAACGACTACTCGTTCCGCGCCGCATATTTGCTGTTAAGTTCAGCCTCGCGGGCTCGACGCGTGGCATTGAACTCATTGACCAGACCTTCAAGCGTGCGCATGGTCACATGGTCCTGGCCGGGACCAAGCAGGAATTGGCGGGCGGTGTCCGGTGTGTTGGCTTTAACGTATGCCTGCGCTTTTGTGACAGCGACGACACCGATGCCCACGCCGATGGAGACCCAGAAAAGACGCTTGAACATCACTCCCCCTTATTGCCTGCCGCGTGATTGACGTCTCTCTTAGCCAAGAAAGACTGCACAGTGGACTTCAACGCATAGGTGGCGGACGCAACCTTGATGACGGGCTTGCCCAAGAACGATCCATATAGATCAGTCAGCGCGCCGACATTATTGGCCGTGGTGGACGCCGCGGCGGAGATCTTGTTGACATCCTCCAGGGACTTGTTCACCTGCTGCACCGTGGTCACGCTCTCGTCAAGCGCCGGAATCGCATGGTCTCCGGTGTCTTTGACGGTCTGCGCGATCTGGTCGAACAATTTGCCGAGACGGATCAGCGGGTAGATCATGAAACCGGCAAGCACCGCGAATGCAATTGCCGCAATCAGACCGGCGATTTCTCCAACACCCATCTTGTACCTCTTTTCAGCTCCACGGTTGCCCGCGAACACAATACCCGCATAAGACTAGTAAAAAGCCACGACTGTGGCAAATACGTTCACTGGTTGTACGAGACCACACTCACCGCGCGGTCCATGGGTTCGTTCGTGTCAAAATCAAGGCAGGTCACCGAACCGTTGGCCGGACGTTCGCTCAAATCGTATCCTTCCGGGGCGAATCGGTGCATAAGGCTCAACAATGTATTGCCGTGGGAGATCTGCAGCACGTGGTCGCCGTCCTTAAGCCGAGGGTTGTCCGCAATCAAAGCGAAGCCGTCCTCCACACGATGCCAATACTCGTTATCGGATTCGGCGTCATGGAACGGATCGGCTTCTTTGAGAAAGTCGCGGGTGGCGGCAAGCCCGTATTTGCGGACGATGTCGTTGTAGTTCTTCGCACCATGGGGACCACCGGCAGCGGTCCATGCGACGGACATGTCCTGTCCCTCGAAATAACCGTAGAACTGCTCACGGAAATGCATGTCGCTGACCAGTGACGGACGAACGTGTCCTGCGGCTTCGTTCGCATCGAGGATCCGTTGTGCCGTCACCTGGGCGCGTGTGGTGTCGGAGCAGTATGCCGCGGCGAACTCAATGTCCCGGAGTTTGGCGGCGGCCTTGTCCGCATCGGCAAGTCCCGCATCGGTCAACGGGGAATTCGACCATCCCTGGAGTCTGTTATATCGGTTGAAGAACGTCTGTCCGTGACGGACCAGATGAAGATGAAGCAACATGGTTTCCATGGTACCTGTGGAATCAGCCAAACGACATGCCGCCGGAAACGCCATAAAAAAAACGAGAAGCCTCGCAACCGTAACGGCTGCGAGGCTTTCGCTGTATGTCCTTAAACTGTATGTTCTTACAGTATGGTGATCCAGATCAGCGGGCGTAGAATTCGACCACGTACTGGATGTTGACCTGCACCGGGATCTCCTCGGCTTCAGGCTTGCGGGTCAGGGTGGCCTTCAGGGAAGGCAGGTTGACGTCCAGGTAGCCCGGAACCGCCGGCAGCACATCGCGGTGCACACCTTCGGCAGCGGCCTGGAACGGAACCATGGTCTGGCTCTTGGCCTTGACCTGGATGGTCTGGCCCGGCTTGACGCGGTAGGACGGACGATCGACGATGTTGCCATCGACGAGGATGTGGCGATGGACCACGAACTGGCGAGCCTGGGCGGTGGTGCGGGCGAAGCCTGCACGCAGGACCAGAGCGTCGAGACGGGTCTCAAGATCGGTCAGCATGGCGTTGCCGGTCTGGCCGGCGGTGTGGGTGCCCTTCTCGTAAGCGGCGCGGAGCTGCTTCTCGGAGATGCCGTACTGGGCGCGAAGACGCTGCTTCTCGCGCAGACGCACTGCGTAATCGGATTCAGTGCGGCGACGGGTGCGGCCGTGCTCGCCAGGAGCATACGGACGCTTTTCGAAGATGCGCTGAGCCTTAGGGGTCAGAGCGATGCCGAGGGCGCGGGAAAGGCGCACCTGACGGCGAGAACGCTGAACGTTCGTCATTGGTTTAATCCTTTGTTTGTTCTGTCGTTGTCTGAACGGAACGTATGCCGAAGTCCGGCATACGCTGAGCCAGCCTCTCCAGTGCTTCTTCGCGCAATGCGCGAACGGCTTGACCCGCAATGCAGAACACCACGGATGGCCGCCGACCCACTGATGGGCTAAGACTCCAGACGGCATACGTCCTTCCGGGCGCACACCAATCGCTAATCATACACATGGGGGACGGACGAGATGCTCCGATTCACCTATATCGGCATGTCTTAAAAACGTCAGGCCCGAGTAAGCACTCCCCTATCCATACGATAGGTATGGTCCACATAAGCAAGCGCGTCCGGATCATGGGTAACCATAAGTACCGAGGTACCGTCATCCGCTACTTGCCGCAGCAGCCGCATGACGATTGCGGTGCTTTCGGCATCCAGATCTCCTGTCGGTTCATCGGCGATCAGCAGTTTCGGCTTGTTCATCAACGCTCGGGCGATGGAGACGCGGCGCATCTCGCCACCAGAGAGCTCCTTCGGATAGCATGTCGCAAGCTCGCCTACAAGCAGTTGATCCAACAGATGTTGCGCGCGTTGCGTCAAATGGTCGGGCTGAGATGAAGAAGCCGTCTGCGTCGAAGCTGGTTGGATGACGTCGGGAAGGCCATCGACCACGACGGAAGACGCCGTCTGTTCCTGTGATTGTGCGTCATTCGTCCGTTCATCGATTTCGGTTTCATACCGAGACGGGTTGCGATGCAGCACTGCGGGAAGGACCACATTGTCGATTGCGGTGAGGTTCGGCAATAGTGTCTGGATCTGCGTGACGAAGCCGATGGTGCGGTTGCGCAAAATCGACATCTGTTTGTCGTTTAACGTGGTCACCTCGTTACCGGCCAGCAGAATCGAACCGGATGTAGGTTTCAGCAATCCCGTGACGAGATTGAGCAAAGTGCTTTTGCCGTTTCCGGATCTGCCGACGATCGCCATGAATTCGCCTGGATCGAGCGTGAGATTCACATCATCCACCGCGGGGAAAGGTTTACCTCGGCGTACGAATTCACGGGTAAGGCCACGAACCTCCAATATGGGCTGTTCCGGCATCACTCCCCCTCCCTCAGCGTCAGGTATGCCTGTGGGGCGGAAAGACGCACCGCTGTGGCGAGGGATGCGACCAGGCCCGTAAGCACGGCGAACAGGAGAGCGACGACTATCAGTACCGCCACTTTACCGACGCCAATCTGCAGATACGGCAATTGAAGTTCCTTAGCGATCAGACCACTGAACGGAAACACGACCAACGAGGTACAGGTCACACCGATCACACCTCCAATAGCTCCGATGGTCGCCGATTCCTTGACGATAATGCCCACCAGGGTCGCACGATCGGCGCCGAGAATACGGTACGCGGCGAATTCACGCTTGCGTTCGTTCATAGCCGACGAAAACACCGCCAACATCACGACCAAACCCATAGTCCAGAACACCGTGATGAACACCGCCACATAGCGGATAATCACCTTGAGATTCGTTTTCGTCGTAGCCGTGATACCGCCCGGATACACATATCCCAAACTTTTGATCCCCGTGGCTTTTGTGATATTCGAGGCGACCTGTTGTGCGGAATATCCGTCCTTGACTTTGACGAGCACGGCGGACACCGCTTTGCCGGCGTATTCTTCAGGAATCGCGGCATGTCCGACCTGCGCGGAATAGGAAACGACATCCGGCACCGTGTCCATGTTCACGAATATGGAATTGTCCAGTGACGTTCCGGTATCGGCCAGTTGCGCGGCCACGGGGAATTCATGACCGTACAGTTTGACCGTATTGTTGTCCGACACGTTGATGCTGGCGCCTGCTATGATTTGGCCGCGACGGAGTGTGCCGTCGAATTGCGAAGCCACCCAAGGAGTGATGACGAAGTCGGTGTCGGGGTTGAAGCCGATGATCTGCACCTTTTCGTCGCAGCAGGCTGCCGCAAGCGAGGAGATGTACGTCTGCACCGTGCTTTCGCCCACACCGTCCGCTTCGGCGATTTGGCTTCCAATGTCATTGGTGAAGTAGAACGTGCTCGAAGAGTTTCCCGTAAGCAACGCCTCAGCCTGGTTTTTCGTGTTCTGCGGCGTGACCATCAGATCGGCGCCCATACGTTCCCGCATGCTGTTCAACCCATTGTTCAGGTTCATGGAAAGCAGTGCGCCTCCATAGAACGCCACAGTGAGCATGACGACCACAATGACAAGCGCCGAAGTGCGGAATGGTTTGCGACGCAGATTGGCCAGCGGTAGTTTCGCAAGGGTGATATGCGGCACGTCAGCCACGCTTTGCCGGCTTGAGATCGAGATATACGGCGACTGCTGCGAGCACCGCCAGCAGCACGCCCAATACGATAAGCGTCGGCATCGTCACCATATGGCAATGCATCATGGAGCCTCTGCATACGCCTACCAGCATGGTCGGCACCAGAACGACAAGCACGCCCAGCACGGCATTGGCGATATCCAATCCGGCCCTGACCCGGCTTGGCGCGAAAAATCCGATTATTGCCAGCAATGCGATGACGACACCCAGTCCCAGAGCGACCCGAGCGGTGTAGCGGCATGCCATGGGCATGTCTTTGACGGCACACACATGCGCGAAGGTCTGCGGGGCGATGGCGATCAGCGCGCCCAGAACAATCTGCGATATCGCGGCGAACAGTTTTCTTGGCATGGTTCTTCCTCTCGAAAAGCAAACATCGCCGATTATCGCAACAAATGCTCCGAAAGAAAAGACTTGTTTTTTCACTCAATCCGTGTTATGAGCCCACAACGGCGCCGCCACGAGGGGCGCCTATTGGAAAAGCCGTCAGAGCTTTTCAATAGGCGCCACACGAAGCAGCAATCGTTTGACGCCATCCGTGCCGAAATCGACGGTGATCACCGAATTCGCGCCCTTGTCCTGCGTTTCGATGACCTTTCCCAAACCGTAATGGTCATGGGTGATTCTGTCGCCTATCTGGAAATCCGAAATGCTCAATCCGTTGTTGCCGTCCAACGAACTTGCCGGAGCCGATTTCGTCAGATCCTTTGGCTTGGCGCGGCGCGTGGTGACCTTACCGGATTTGCCGGAGGGCTTGCCGGAACCGTATGACGACCGGGATGAGCCATACGAACCGTATGAGGACGAGCCAGAGTGCGATCCGCCAGAGAAACGGCGGCTTCCCGAGCCGTAGGAGGACCGTCCGGAACCATACGAGCTGTGCGATCCATGAGACGACCCATAAGTGGAATGCGATCCGCGAGAACCAGAACCATACGATGAGGAACCGTATGTCGACGATCCGTACATCGATTCGCCGAAGGAAGTGGATCCGAAATCGTCATCATCGTCCCACCCGCCGAACTCGTCGTCATCTCCCCAGCTGGCGCGCATGCGCTCCACACCGGCCTCACGACGTTTCCAATCGATGAGTTCATCCGGAATCTCATCCAGGAACTGGCTGGGCATCATGTCATTGGCCTGCCCCCATTGGGCACGCACCGCCGCACGGGTCACATACAGCCGACGCTTCGCACGGGTGATGCCCACGTATGCCAGACGACGCTCCTCGGACAGCTCGCTGGTGTCCTCCATGGCACGCTGGTGCGGGAACGTACCCTGTTCCATACCCGTAAGAAACACATACGGATATTCCAAACCTTTGGCCGTATGCAAGGTCATCATCGTGACCTTGCCGGAATCCTCGCCCTCTCCCGGCAACTGATCCGAGTCGGCGACCAATGCCGTGGTCTCCAGAAAACCGGCCAACGTGGCATCCGGCGTGTTCTGTTCGAATTCGGCGGCCACGGACTGCAACTGGGAAAGATTGTCCACACGCGAAGCATCCTGCGGATCCTCGGAACGTTGCAATTCCTCCAGAAGACCGCTTTTATCCAATACTTCGGCCACCACTTCGGATGGTTTCGAATCATGTTCCTTGGCGAAATCGGCCAGCTCGTGCATCAGATCACGGAATGCGCCCAACGGTTTGGTGGTACGGCCTGTCATGCCTTCAATCTGGTCCATATGTTCAATGGATTCGAAGAACGTGAGGCCATGCGCGTCCGCGTAGCCGGCCACCAATCCCTCCGCGCGTGCGCCGAGTCCTCGTTTAGGCACATTGAGGATACGCCGCACGTTCACATTATCCGCGGGATTCACGATGGCCTGCAAATACGCGATGGCGTCCTTGACTTCCCTACGTTCATAGAATTTGGTGCCGCCGACCAGCTGATACGGCAGATTGGCGTTGATCATGGCCTCTTCCAGCGAACGTGACTGCGCGTTGGCTCGGTACATGATGGCGATGTCACGGTAAGCGACGTCTTCCTCGGTGTGGATTCGTGCGATTTCGTTCGCTATCCATCCGGCTTCCTGCTGTGCGTTGTCGGCGGCATAGCCGACGATTTTGTCGCCTTGACCAAGCGCCGTCCACAGTTTCTTCGGCTTGCGGTTTTCGTTTTTCGCGATCACCGCGTTCGCCGCGTCGAGGATGGTCTGCGTCGAACGGTAGTTCTGTTCGAGCATGATGGTTTTGGCGTTCGGGAAATCCTGTTCGAAGTCTTGGATGTTACGGATGTCCGCACCTCGGAACGCGTAGATGGATTGGTCGGAATCACCCACCACGGTAATCCAGCTCGGTCCCACACGGCCCGCTCCCCTCGCCTGCGGGTCGGGCTGTTCGTCCGAATCGATGCCGGACAATTCACGTACGAGCACATATTGGGCATGGTTGGTGTCTTGATACTCGTCCACGAAGATGTAACGGAACCTGTGCCGATAGTATTCGCTCACCTGCGGGCAGGTTTGGAGCAATTCCACGGTGCGCATGATCAAATCGTCGAAGTCGACTGCGTTGGCGAGCGCCAGACGATGCTGGTATTCGGCGTAGACGACGGCGACCAGTTCGTCGACGTCGCCGGCGCTCACCTGGTATCCGCGCTGTCCCGGGATGTAATCGCAGTTCGCTTTTTTCAGCTGGTCTTTCCAGGAAACCAACGCGTTCTTGCAGTCGGATATCTTGCCCAGCAGCATGCGTGGCGTATACCGCTTCGTATCGATGTTCAGGTCGGCTGCGATCAGTTTGACCAGTCGCTCGCTGTCCGCGGTGTCGTAAATCGAGAAGCCCGATTTAAGGCCGATTTCCTTGCCGTCGCGGCGTAGGATGCGTACGCAGGCGGAGTGGAAGGTGGAGATCCACATATGTTCGGCTTCCGGCCCGACCAAAGTCACGAGACGTTCACGCATTTCCGCGGCCGCCTTGTTGGTGAAGGTGATGGCGAGGATGCTGCTTGCCCAGAAGCCATGCGCCAGCAGCCATGCGATGCGACGTGTCAGCACACGGGTCTTGCCTGAGCCTGCGCCGGCGCCGATGAGCAATGCCTGGCCGTAGTATTTCACCGCTTCTTCCTGTTGGGGGTTGAGTCCCTCTATCAGGCTCCGCGGATCGCACATCACAGGTCCCATGCTCTGTTCCACCGATTCCTCTTTTCTTCGCGCACGCTCATATTCAAACATTTGTTCGCAGCATTCATGTTTATCACATGAGCAGGTCAGGGGTCCGACTCGCACGGTCAATTGAGGCGCGTATGCTGAACTCCTATATACGGCTCGCCGTATGCCATCATCTGATGCCGCTTTCGCGGCCGACAAGATTAAGGGGTTTCATGAAGGAACTTGAAGAGCGCATTGCGCAACAAGGTACCGTCAAGCCCGGCAATGTGCTGAAAGTGGACGCGTTCCTCAACCATCAGTGCGATGTCGAGCTGTTCGACCATATGGGCGCCGCCTGGGCCGAGCATTTCAAGGGCAAGACCATCGATAAGATTCTGACCATTGAGGCTTCCGGCATTGGCATCGCCTGTGTCGTGGCCCGTCATTTCGGCAATGTCCCGGTGGTGTTCGCCAAGAAGGCGCAGTCCATCAATCTTGACGGCGACCAGTACACGACCACCGTGTATTCCTTCACCAAGCAGAAGGAGTTCCCTGTCATCGTGTCCAAGCGCTATCTCAATGAAGGCGACCACGTGCTGCTGATCGACGATTTCCTTGCCAACGGCAAGGCGTTAAAAGGCCTGATCGAGCTGTGCCATGAGGCCGGAGCCACTGTGGAAGGCATCGGCATCGCAGTGGAAAAGGGCTTCCAAGGCGGTGGCGACCAGCTGCGTGAGGAAGGGTACGACGTCGATTCCCTGGCAATCGTCGAATCGATGGATCCGGAAAACGGCACCATCGAATTCCGCTCCTGATTTTTTCAGTACGCTCAAACGATTATAAGAGAGGATGTAACAGTTGAGCGAAGAGAAGAACACAGAGAAAACCGAAAAAAAGACGAAGGCAAAAGACATGAAAAAAGGCGTGTCTTTTGAGGCGTTGAGCAGTCTTGACGCACCGGTGTCGTTCTGGAAGGGCATTCCGTTCGGCCTGCAGCACGTCATGGCCATGTTCGTGGCGAATCTCGCGCCTATCTTCTTGGTGGCCACGGCCGCCAAGATGGATGCCGCGCAGTCCGCCGCCATCATTCAGGCCGGCCTGCTGGTCGCAGGTCTCGGCACCTGCCTGCAGCTGTACGGTGTGTGGCTGATTGGTTCCCGTCTGCCGATGGTCACCGGCATTTCCTTCACCTACGTCGCGGCCGCCATGTCGATCGCGCAGCATCAGGGTTATGGCGCAGTCGCCGGCGCCGTGGTGCTTGGCGGCCTGTTGGAGGTCGTGCTTGGTTTGACGGCCAAGTATTGGCGTCGTTTCGTTCCGCCGATCGTTTCCGCGATTGTCGTCACCTCGATTGGTTTTTCGCTCCTGTCCGTCGGCGCCACGAGCTTCGGCGGCGGTTCCGGCGCGAAGGATTTCGGCAGCTGGCAGAATCTGACGCTTGGCCTGATTTCGCTGGTGGCTTGCCTTGCGTTCCAGCTGCTCATGAAGGGCACCGCCAAGCAGCTTTCCGTGCTGTTCGGCCTTGTCGTGGGCTATGTGGTCGCGATTTTCATGGGAAAGGTCGATTTCTCCGGTTTCACCAATCTGCAGGTCGTGTCGGTGCCGCATTTCATGCCGTTCAAGCTTGAGTTTGATCCGGGTGCGATTATCTCCTTCGCTCTACTGTATGTCGTTTCCTCGGTTGAGGTGTTGGGCGACACAGCGGCGCTTACCAAGGTCGGTCTCGACCGTCAACCCACCGACAAGGAAACCGCCGGAGCTATTGCCGGCGACGGTTTGATCTCCTCCGTGTCCGGTTTGTTCGGCTGCCTGCCATTGACTTCGTTTGCGCAGAACATCGGTCTGGTGGCGATGACCAAGGTGGTCAACCGCAAGGTGATTCTTTCCGGCGGTCTGATTTTGGTGCTTGCCAGCTTCGTTCCGGCCGTTGCAGAGGTCTTCAACTCCCTGCCGCAGGCTGTGCTTGGCGGCTGCACCATCATGATGTTCGGCAATATCATCCTGTCCGGATTCCAGATGATTTCCGAGGCCGGTTACACGCAGCGCAACATCACCATCGCCGCGTTGAGCCTAACCATTGGCATCGGTTTCACCCAGGTCGGCGACATTTTCGCCAACTTCCCGGCGCTGTTCCAGTCCATCTTCGCTTCCAACTGCATCGCGGTGTCGTTCGTGGTGGCTGTGATTCTCAACGCCGTTCTGCCTAGCGAGGAGCACTTCCTGTCCGCTCCTCAGCATCAGGAGGCCTGATTTCCCTAATATCGGCATCGTCCGCATATGAATGATCCCCATTCCGATTTCCACGGAATGGGGATCATTCATATGCGACGGCATGTGGCGGACCTCGTATGGAAGTCGTCAACGCATCAATCAGTGCCCTTGCTTGATCCAAGCGGCGATTGAATCCTTGACCGCCTGCGCGTAGATCGTATTGGACATTCCCGGATGGATGCCATCTCCGGCAAGTTCGTCAGCATGCTGGGAAATGGTCCCGTCCCAATCGACCAGTACGACGTTGTTGGAATGCGCCGCGGCGAATTGCTTCAACACGGCATTGGTGCCGGGAACCCATGAAACGGGAGCGTGCGCGTTAATGAGCACCAGCACATGATCGGGGCCGACATCATTCAGCAGATCGTCAAGCTGATCATTGGTCACCACGGAGTTGGTGGCAAGTCCCACCAAGACCCAGGGGCGCAGATTTCCTTGCGCTTTCAATTGATCGACAAGACCCTGTCCCTTCGCCATCGACCGTGAGACTTCGGCATCCACAATGATGTTGGGGAACGTGTCTTGCAATCCTTTGCTGGACGCCAGCATCACCGAATCTCCGATGGCGGCCATTTGCGAACCATCCGGCATCTTATGCCGTGGCTTCCTTGGCATCGGTGTTCGGCGTCGTTCCAAAGCGGCATGATTGCGTTGCTGCAACAGCCTGGCGCTGATACCCAAGGATTGCGCCACACTGGTTTGTTCCGATGCCGTCGCCACAGCGTATCCGCAGAAGCTCCATGAGCATGCCAGCACCACGACCGTGGATATCAGACGGCCGCAATGCTCGGCTTCGTCTCCACTGATCGGACGAATCAACGCGATGAATCCCGCACGAGCGACTGGCTTCTCGAACAGTCGCCAAGATGCGAACGCGAACAGCACGGTGAGGATGAAGGTGAAGGACAGCAGCCTGTCGGCATGCCATGCGCCCCACTGGGGCAGCAGGGATCTCAGCAGCAGCCATAATGGCCAATGCCACAGATAAATGCCATACGAATAATGGCCCAAAGCGGCAAGCGGCTTGAACACAAGCAGATCCTGCATCCAGGATCCGAATGGTATGGTTCCTGCGATCAGCATCACAGCAAGCACGGAGGCGACGAAGATACCGCCATGGAACGCCGCTGGGCCTTGAGTGATATGCCGCATCATCCACAGCAATGCCAGCAATGAGCCAAAGGCAACTATCGGGCCGAATTGAATCCATATCTTATGGAATCGTTCCATTATCCGCGATTCATTGGCTCGCCCATGCTCATGTCTGAGAATCGGCAGTATCCAAGCCAGCGCGGCACCGAGCCATAGGCCCATGGCGTGCGTGTCGGTGCCGAAATACACACGTGTGGGGTCAGCGCCAGAGTGGTATAGCAGTCCCATGGATACCGCGCTTGCTCCGGCAAGGGCTGTCAGTATGCATACCGGAGCCCATCTGATGATGATTTTTCGCAGCAGCAAAACCACGAATGGAGCGATCAGATAAAACTGCATGAGCAACGACATGAACCATAGGTGACGGAATATGTCAGGGTTCATCTGGGAGAAATAGCTGGCTCCGCTGCTGATGGCATACCAGTTGTAGCATCCCAGAAGCACGGTCATGATCTGGTTCCGGATGCCGACAAGCATGTCGCGGTTCACCAGCCATGCCAACGTCACCGAGATCGGGATAAGAGCAAACAGCGCGGGATAAATCCGGCGGAACCGTTTGAGGAAGTACTCCCCCAGTTCCAAGCCTTTACCTGAATCGATACGATTGAGCAGCGATGAGAAAATCAGGAAACCGGAGATGGTGAAGAACACATCCACACCGAAAAACCCGCCTTGAAGCGAAAGCTCATCGCAGTGATACAGCACAATCGCAATAAGGGCTATGCCTTTAAGCCCGTCCAAACCGACGAAACGTCGTTTAGCAGCCACGAATAACCAACCGTTCTCTCTTACATCATTGCACGGTACAGTGCAACCTGTCGTATCGTACTACCAAGCAATCCCTTGCGAATCGCGGAAAAGGGGGCCCAACGCACTGCGCCGCCGTGCCTGATTGACCGATGATATCGATTATCAGGCACGGCGGCGCAGATTCATACCGTTTGCCGTCACGTTCCTCTACCAGCCGAAACGTGACACGTCACTCACTTGGAGAAGACGTTGCCGTAGGAGTCCTTGCCTTCTTCTGCGATGGCGGCGGACTTGCGGGCGATGGCCAGCTCCTCGTTGGTCGGGATGACGCAGATGGTGACTGCGGAATCCGGGGTGGAGATGATGCGCGGTTCCTTGGAACGGGTCGCGTTCTTCTCCTCATCCAGCTTGACGCCGAACGGAGCGAGCTTGTCGCAGACCATCTTGCGCACGACGTCATCGTTCTCGCCAACGCCTGCGGTGAAGGTGATCACGTCGACGCCACCCATCTGAGCGGTGTAGTTGCCGATGTAGCCGACGATGCGGTGCACGTAGATGTCGAGAGCCAGCTTGGCGTCCTCGTTGCCCTCTTCGACCAGACGATGCACTTCACGCAGGTCGCCGAAGCCGGTCAGACCCATCATGCCGGAACGCTTGTTGAACAGGGTGTCCAGTTCGTCCACGCTCATGTGGGCGTTGCGAATCAGGTGGAAGACGACGGCCGGATCGATGTCGCCGGTACGGCCACCCATCACGAGGCCTTCCAGCGGGGTCAGACCCATGGAGGTCTCAACCGGCTTGCCGGAGATTTCGGCGGAGGCGGAAGCACCGTTGCCGATGTGCAGCACGATCTGCTTGAGGCCTTCGGCCGGCTTGCCGATGACGGACGGCACGACGGAGGAGATGAACTCGTGGGAGGTGCCGTGGGCGCCGTAACGGCGGATGTGGT
>ERZ1026866.1043-NODE-1043-length-15105-cov-4.487907_pt1 | contig 15105 bp, 12 predicted proteins | sample MGYA00380163_ERZ1026866 | MGnify/ENA primary metagenome ERZ1026866 (study PRJEB33269, sample SAMEA4719799) | human gut metagenome | biome: human-associated habitat; feature: organic feature; material: feces | place: Cameroon | collected 2013-10 ...
AGGTCCAGAAGGGGAGGGCATCGGCCGCTTCGAGGTGGCCATCGCCTACCATGACGACAACACGGCCCGCGCCGCCGACGGCAAGCGGGGGATCCTACATGCGCATCTCGTCATCAACAACACTGAGCTCGAAACCAAACGCCGAATCTCCGGTCTGCTCACGACGAAGGTCATCCAGGCTATGAGAGCCGACCTCCAGACGATGTCCCTCGAGCGCGGCTGGCATGCGTTTGCAACCGACGGCAAGTCCTACACGCAGGCCGAGATGGATGCCAAGGGGCTTCAAGTATCTCGCGGAAAGAGGCTCGACCGCGCCATGGCGGCCTTGGACAATGTCCTCGCCAACGAGGCCAAGGGTGCGCAGGATGCGGATTTGGGCAAGGCGATGATGGAGCGGATGGAGGAGCGCTATCCGGTACGGAAGATGGTCCCCGAGACTTATGGGGGACCGAGTTCGGAGAAGGCGGCCCCCGCCGAGACCGAAACCGGCAATGCCCAGCCCGGCGACGTCCCTGGATTCTCCTATACGACCATGCGGACAGAGGACGGAAAGATGCTCCGTCTCGTGGTCCCGCGGGGCTTCGGTGATTCCGACACGATGGCGGAGCGCCAGATCGAGAGGCGCGAGGGCTGGTCGTGGAAGGACGATATCCGGGACCGCGTGGATGTCGCAGTCCGCATCTCGAAGGGTCCGGCGGATTTTGCGGCCAAACTCGCCGAGCTTGGAATCACGGTCAACTACAACCGGAACGGCGATTTCGTCTACCACCATCCGAGTGACCCCGAGACCCGAAAGGTGAAGGGCTCGACGCTGGGCAGGAGATATGCCGCACAGTCGATAGAACAGTCGATGGCCGAGAAATACGCCAGCCGCCGCCAGAGGGCTCAGGGCCTTGTCGGCCGCGAGCGCTGGATGAACGAGGACGAGCGTGCGGCGGCACTGGCCATCGCGAAGGCGGCTAAGCCTTGCACGCGCGAGGGCGCGGAGCTAATGGGCCGCCTGAAATCGACCATCGAGCAGAATGACTCCGCGCCCCGCGACCAGACTCGGCGCGGTTCCAATATCGAGTACCCGTCCTCTTTGGCGAGCTCGCTCGGCATCGAATACCCCAAGGCATCCGCTTCCGGTGATGGACGCCGCAAGAGAATGACCGAGGAGGAGATCCTCGAGGCCATGGCGGACGTGCGAGACGAGAAGGGTTACGGCGGCCTTGCCGCGAACAACCCGACGGGCACTTCCCCCAAACCCAACGGCTCTCGCCAGCAGGAGGATGCGACCGAGATCCAGAAATCCAAACACCACTAAGGAGCGGACATGATTATTGCCATTGAATACAAGGGCGGACGCGTGAAGGAGTTCGACACGAGCGCCTTCACGGCGACGAACGCCATGAGCGCCGGCGACAAGACGGCGCGAAACGTCATGACCGAGCTCGACCTCCGGCTCGACCTCGTCGACACGGTCGGCCTGAGGCTCGACTTCTACTGGTACGACGCCACGCCGCAGGGCGAGCGTGTCGATATTCCCGGCCTCATGGATTCGAAGGGGGATCCCGTTTCGCTGACCGCCGCGGCGAGGCGTTTGGGAACCTCCGTCCTCCTCTGCTCCCGCGAGGGCATCAAGCAGATTTCCCGAATCATCGTCCAGCGTGCAAACGGCACGGTCGATGCACTCTGGCGCCAGGGCTCGGGGGACTGGCTCATCAACGGCGCGAAGTTCGAGGCCCAGCGCGTGCTTTCCTATACAGACAGCAACGTCTCGTCGATGAACTCCCAGGCGGTGTTCGTCTTCAAGTACATGAAGAAGGCCAACCCCTCGCTGACCGATGCCGAAATCTGCGAGCTTATCGGCTACCCGCTCGACGCATATATGGAGATCCAGCTCGATGAGGCGAAGAACGCAGAGGAGGTGGCGGATGCCGAACTCATCGGGACGGACGATGATGAGGCGCAATCCGGTACGGGACGATCGGACGACGCTCCTTCCGATTCCTCTTTCGGGAAGCATTTCGCGGTGGAAGACGATGACGATGCCTTCGATGATGATGATGAGGACTCCCTGTTCGACGTCTGACATTTGCCACGGCGACATCATTCATGATATTTTGAACGAGATGGCGTAACCCCAAGCGCCATGAAACAGGAGAGACGAATATACCGCCCGACCGTGCGAGGCACGGATAGCTATCACAGGACTTGAATACGCATGACTGACTCGGTATGACTCGGCTCGTCTCTCCGCCCGTTCTGACAGGAGATGACAGGTTTTGCAGAAGCGCGAAGAGACACGAACGCAAGAGGTAGCCGGAATTGAATCGGGTTGGTCGCGATGAAGGCGGCGATCAAGTTAAGCGATGCCATCGCCCGGCTTCGCAGGCATGTGGACACGGCAGAGCTCGAGGAGGCCGTCGATGACTTCCTCGCGGCCTATGGCGAGCTTCGCAGCCAGTTCTATTACGAGGACTCCGAGGCACAGGCGAATGCCAAGGCGGCCTCGACGCTTCTCGAGGCCATCGACCGCGGCCTGATCGAGCTGCCCCAGACTGATGACGGCATCGTCATCATCCCCGACATGAAGCTGCGCCTGCCCGACGGGGCGAAACTCTACGTCAACTCGATTGAGATCGAGTCCACCGCGACCGGTCGCGCCCCGATCGTCCACTTCGAGGACGGCTCCTCTATCCGTTGTCGCCGCGGCTCGGGCGTCCAGATTGTCCGAATGCCTCTGGAGGAGGAGCAGAATGACAACTGAAAGCAATCCGAATCTTCCGCTGCCGTTCCGCATTCCCGTTCTGCGCGTCTTCCTGCTGCCGTTCGTGCAGGACAGGAAGCGTGACCGCCTGCTGCTCATCCTGCTCGCCTGCATCATGTCCACCGCGGGCTTTCTCATGCAGGGAAACGGATCGTATGACTCAGATGGCTGGTTCCTGCTTGCCACGGGAAAGCGAATCGTCGAGCATGGCATCCCGTATGCAAACCCTTGGTCCCTATCGTCCTACAGGCCGATTGTCGTCCAGCAGTGGCTGCACGACGTACTGCTCTACGGTTCGTACGCCCTAGCGGGATACCTCGGCACGATACTCTATCAGGTCCTCTTGGCCGCCCTCGTCACCCTCTCTATCGCCTTTGCAATCCGAGGATTTGGCGATAGAGGCCTGACTTTGCCTCGCATGCTCTTCTGCATAGGCCTAGACCTTTTTGGGGCGGGAATCTACATCTCAGTCCGTCCTACGGCATGGTCGATGGCATACATGTGCCTGACAATCGGCGTCTGCACCCGCTGGAAACGGACCGGCGACTGGCGCTACCTTATCGCCCTGCCCGCGATCACGGTGCTGCACGTGAACATGCAGTCGGCCATGTGGCTTCTCGATGTCTTTCTCGCCGGCTGTTTCCTGCTGCCCGATGATCTCTCAAAATTGAAGGTCATCGCCCCCGAGGAGATGCTGAACGAGATCTTCCCACTCAGCATCGCGCTGGTCGCGATGCTCGTCGCATCCTTCGCTAACCCCTACGGAGTCGATGGCGCACGCTACGTTATCACCTCGATGGGGGCGGCATCGTACGGCAACGTGATTTCCGAGATGAAGCCCGCCTTCGAGGCGACCAAGGGCTTCTGCATCGTCTTCTTCGCAGTCGGTCTCGTTCCCGTGGTGACGGCGGCCGCAATTGGGCGCAGACGGATCGGTCTCCCCCTGCTCGTAATCGTCCTCGCCACCTTCGTGGCCACGATACTCCATTGGCGAAACGTCTGGACTTTCTCGATTGCCGCCGCCCTCGCCTTCGCGAGCCTGCTTTCCAAAACCGAGGACCCCACATCCCTGAAGTCCCCCAGGGCGGTGAAATCCATCGCCCTGATAGCCCTCCTTGCCGCAATCGGCCCGATAGCTGCGAACTGCTATGTCTACGCGACTAACGGCGGGCAGTCCTGCTGGCAATCCTCCGAGCGTTCGGCGGAGACGCTCGTGAAGACGATTTCCGGTAGTGGAATCTACGACCCCGTGGTCTATGCCGAGGACCCCGTCATCTACAACTACCTGGAATGGAAGGGATTGAAGGTCCCGTTCGACCTGCGCCCCGAGCTCTGGGACGAGAACGGCAACGGGGGAGTCGCCTCGCCCTATCGAGACTACGTGGACGGCATGCAATCCGAAGATGACAAGCTGTCCTACCTCGCTTCCGAATCCTTCGACTACTACATCGTCTCGAGAGATTCGGCGCACTGGTATGAGAACAACCTGAGCCTGAAAGTCGTGAACGCTACAGATACGCTCGTTCTGCTCGAGAACGCGGGGTAGGGAAGTGAAGTTCGAGGTCTGGAGCTACACTGAGTCAGACGGCTTCCCGCAGCGGCATTCGTCATTTTTCCGAAGGCACTGGAAGGCGATACCGGCCGCATGCGCGGTGCTATTCCTATGTATCGCTGCCGTAGCCTCTATAGCCGCAGGAACGGCGAATCAACCGGTCTTCACGTCAGATTCGCCCTATGTCTACGATGGCGCCCATGTCTTGGACTCCTCTGTCGTTGACTCGCTGACGGAACTGAATGAGACGCTGCAGGCCCGAGCCGGCGGCGCACAGCTCTACATAGTGACAATCGACAGTCTGCCGGCAGGCAAGACCATCGAGGACTATTCGATTGAGCAGGCGGAGCGCATCGGTGCGGGCGATTCGAAAAAGGATAACGGCGTGCTCTACACATTCGTGAAAGGCACCCGTCAGGACCGCTTGGAGGTCGGTTACGGTCTCGAGGACAGATTGACGGATTCAGCCTGCGCGGAGATTCTCGAGGCCGCCCACGCCTGCTACCGCCGCGGCGGTATAGTGACCGGGGTGAAAGAACTCGCGGGCAACGTTGCCGATATAATTCAGCCCGGCATCGGCAGTCCTTTCGATTATGCCGCTATCGATAAGTTTCCCGAAAAAAGCGTCGAGGACAAACTTGCCGAGGGCGCCGTATGTCTAGTTGCCTTTGCCTTGATCGTGGCATGGGCATACTACAGGGTTGCAGTCTCGTCCTCACGCCCGCATCGCCCGTACAGCTCATCCTCTCGCCCGCACACTTCATCCTCTCACCATTCCTCCGGCTCCTCGCACCGCTCAGGCGGCGGCCACTTCGGTGGCGGCGGCGCTTCGGGCGGCTGGTAGCTTCACGCTCGATACTTCAACCACAACAGACACGATAGGAGACTCAATATGGAAGGCAGTACGAATCGGGAAAAGACTCCCAAATTGAAACCGTGGGTGGTGGCAGTATTCGCCATCGTCGTCATTCTCCTTTTGGGGATTGCGATCGGCGGCGGGATGTATAACTCCATGAATGCCTCCAAGCAGGTCGTCGATGGCGATTGGGCTCAAGTCGAGAACGTGATGCAGCGCCGAGCCAACCTTATTCCGAACCTCGTTGCGTCCGTGAAGGGCGAGATGCGAAACGAGCAGGAGATCCTCAAGTCGATTGCGGCGAGCCGAAAGGCGTTCGAGACGTCGGATACCCAGGCAGGAAAACTCGCCGCGGATGACGAGCTGAACGCGCAGACGACCGTCCTGCTCAATGCCGTCAAGGAGAACTATCCCGATCTCGCATCCTCCGAGCAGGTGAAGACCCTGATGACGCAGCTCGAGGGTTCTGAGAACCGCATCTCGGTCGAGCGCAAGCGCTACATCGACGACGTTGCGGACTACAACAGGAAGGTGACTTCCTTCCCGATGAACCTCTTCGCCCATGCCTTCGGCTTCGATGGCATTGCCCAATACAAAGCGGATGCTGCGTCCGCGAACGTCCCCGTCGTCTACTTCAATTGATACCGGGCCGTAAATCCTGACCTTGATATAGCCTTCCGCCGATGCGGGAGGCTATACTATTATTGATGTATCGGAAAGCGTACCCCAAGCGCTTCGAGAAGACAGGAAGTGAATATGGCAGCTTATGAAGACCCGCGCGATTGCGGATTCGACCCCGAGCTCGTGAAGACGGCCCTGATGTCGCGCGAGCAGTTCAGCTCCAAGCCTCGAAAATTGATCCTCGGCATCGACATGGGAATCGCCGATGTCGGAGTCTGCCTCATGGACGAGTTGAACCATGAGATTGTCCTCATGGCGACCCATCTGTTCGATTGCCCGAGAAATCCGAAAGACCAGACGAGCCTGGCGTCTACGAGGCGCCAGGCGAGGTCGCAGCGCCGCAATATCGCCCGCCGCGCTGCGAGGAAGAGGCATATCCGCGAGATTCTGCGAGCTCACAGCATCATTCCCGAGGGCGTGGATGCCGAATGGTTCTCCGTGCGCAAGGGTGAACAGGACAACATCCAGTTGCGCGTGAAGGGTCTGAGCGAAATCCTCGACAGCCGCGAGCTGGCCCGCATCCTCTACGGTTTCGCCTCCCGCCGCGGCTATATCGACCACGGCAAGGCCGACAACGACAAGGATGCCGGCAAGGTGAAGAAGGCGCTGAGGGAAAACGCCGAGATTATGGAGGTCAACGGCTACGAGACATTCGCCCAATACCTCATAACGCAGCCGAGAATCCGCAACCGCCAGAATGACTACTCCCATACCATCGACATCGATATGGTGGTGGACGAGATCCACACGATTTTCCGCCATCAGCGCGAGCTGGGAAACATTTTGGCAACTGAATCGCTCGAGGGGGAGTATCTTGCCGCCCTGCGCTGGCTCACAGACACGACCAAGCGAGACAGAGTCATCTACTCAAAGGTGGGTTACTGTACCTACCTCGGCGAGCCGGTAAAGCGCGGTCCGAAATCATCCATCTCGTCCGAGATGGTACGGGCCTTCCAGACACTCGCGAACGTCAAGATCGAGCATATTGGGTCTGTAGCAACGCAGATTTCGCCTTCGGTGCGTAACCGGATCGTCCATGACCTGTTCAAGGTCTCCAAGAACCCGAAGCCGCTGAAGTGGTCCCAGCTGCGTAAAAAGCTCGACCTCGCGGATACCGATACCTTTGCCGGCATCCGCCAATCGGACGAGGCGAAGGACATCTGCGTGAAAATCCCCGCATGGAACACGCTCTGCTCGACCCTCCATGACTTGAATCACGACCTGCTCAACCGCCTGCACGACGATGTCGACCTTGCCGATTCGGTATGCGCCGCGGCGACTTTCGCGTCCTCATCCGAGTCTTTCGCCACCCGTATTGCCGAGCGCACCGACGAGATTGCAAAAGAGGACATGGAGGCGCTCCTCGAGCTGCCCTATGGCTCAAAGCTGTTCACGGGGTACGGCTCGACGAGCCTGAAGGCGCTGCAGATGCTCCGCGATGCATTCGAGGATACGAAAATCAACCGCCTTTACGATGCCGAGGTCGCGACGGGTCTGTATGACGCGCGTGAGGCACTGGCGGCTAAACGCAACGCGAGCGATGACGGACTCCTGATGCCCTATTCGAAATACTCACCGATCTGCACCAACCCCGTCGTTTTGCGTTCCTGCGCCCAGCTCCGCAGGATTATCAACTCGATTATCAAGCACTATGGCCTACCCGACACGATTCGCGTGGAGGTGGCAAATGACCTTAAGCGCACTGAACACGAGAAGAAGCTCATTACCAGCGGGAACATCTACAATCGCAGGACAAACGAGAAGGCCAAGGACGATATCGTTCAATTCTTCGGTCTTGCCGATTCTGACCATGTGAAGGGCAGGGACTTGGAGAAAGTCCGACTCTACAACGAGCAGGGCGGCAAGGATCCCTATACGGGGCAGGGAATTGACTTCGGTCGCATGCTGACGGAGAGGGACTATGTCGAAATTGACCATATCCTTCCGTTTTCCCGTTCCTGCGACAACTCGAAGACCAACAAGGTTTTGGTCCTGACGAAATCAAATCGAGACAAGGCGAACCGTACGCCCTACGAGTGGATGACCTCGGGCGAGCAGACCGCGCCGAACTGGGACGAGTTCTGCATTCGCATGAATGTCTGGGCAAAAGGCAAGGATCCGAAGCACTATTATTCATCGAAGCTCGCGAAGTTGAAGGAAGAGAACTTCACGAATAACATCGATACTTTCATCAGCCGTAACCTGAACGACACGCGCTATATGTCCAAGGATGTCGCGAAATGGCTCGCCGACTGCCTTCCGTTCCCCGACGATGGTCACAGGCACGTCTTCTGCGTCTCGGGCGCGGCGACGGGCCTTATGCGCCGTGTCTGGCGTATCGGCATCCTCAATGAGGAGGGCAAAAAAGACCGAGACGATAATCGCCATCATGCCGTCGATGCCGCGGTGATCGCCGCCTGCACGCCTTCGATTGTCAAGGGCATCGCCCTCATCAGCGAGGAACATGCCACGCATCGCGATACCGACCGCCTGCTGAACCGCTCATTGCCCTTTCCTGAATTCAAGCAGCAGGTTGAGGCATGGATTCCCTGCATCGTCCCGACCTATTCCCCGACCCGCACCGCCACGGGGGCGCTGTTCAAGGAGAATGCCTATTCCTATAAGGGAGTAGATGAGAAGGGCAAGGATCTCATAAAAAAGAGGAAGGGCGAAGCTTGGCCTTGTACTACTGCGTGGAAAGACGGCATGGGAACTGCCAGGGCCTATGATGGACAGTACGGCCTTCTCGCCGTTTACGATGAAACGTCATCGCGTTGGCTCCTTGATCCCCTCTACTACATCGACGTGCAGAAACGAAAGGCCAAGGAACCGTTCGTTCGAAAGTTCTCAAAGGACCTTTCGATTGACTACTGGGAGAAGATTCCACTGACTGGAAACGAGCGCAGGCTTTTGCTGAAGTGCGGCGATGTGCTTGTTCAAGATGGTGTTGTGGGTCGTTATCAGGGCTATAACATTGCACACAATAGCATTAAACTTTATTATTCCGTAGGCAAGACGTCCTTCCAGAAAACCGGCCCACTCGCAGCTGAGAAGTTCCCGACTCCATCGAAATGGGCTGCTGGTCTGAAAATCATGCAGGAGGACTGCCTGGGTCTCTGCTGGCTTGAATTCCTTACCGATCGAGCGGCCGGCTGCTAGCCGAAAGCGGATGACCTTAAGAACGGGGATGGCGCTGGTGCGTCATCCCCGTTCTAATTTAAAACGTCAGGAAGAGCTGAGTTCCCGGTGTCTCATTTCCCCCAGAACCAGAAGTCCCAGTGTTGACGAGGATTTCCCTGTCGACGTACTGCTTCTCGGTGAACTGCATCGCCACGACATGCCCTGCCGGCGGGAGGTTTTTCCTCAGCTGCTCGGCATGGGCTTCCGCAGATGCCCTGCTGAGGAGGTTGCGGGAGTAGATGCTGTTCTGCTCCCTGATGTACCCATCGTCCTCCAGGAACCGCCTGAACTTGGTATAGGCATCCTTGTTTGATTTCGTTTTCGTGGGGAGATCGAACATTACCAGGAGTCTCATGATTCTCATAGCCTTCCTCTCGTTCTCATGCTGTCCGGTGTTGCCATTTCCAAACCGATGAGCGTAGGCAGTAGAAGCTGATCTGAATCCTTCAACTCGACTGCTCTTCTCAGGGATTCGCAATAGACGTCGATAGCATTTTGGATGGGCATCTCCTTACCGTCTAACAGGACGAAAACCGATGTAACCTTCGTCAGGGTCTCCTTGTTCAGCCTCGATAGCGGGGCCAAGATGTTCTCTTTGACCACCAAGAGGTCTACGGCGGCCCGAAATGGCTCGATAAGGTCATCGACCAAATTGAATGCATTCTCGGCGCTGTGGTGGTTGATGCCGCGCGATACGAGCCATCCATGCGAGACAGCGCATTGCGCGATGCCTGTTCGAAGGATTGCGTATCCGAAGTTCAGAGGCGCATCCATGGGGCCTTTTCTTCGAGACCCATAGGGGAGCAGATTAGGGAAGTATGCACCCGCTGCAGCGCTCTCCATATGAGTCTTGTCGTTGCTCTGGACATCCTTGGCATACCCGAGGATCTTCTTGACATCGGACTGGTCTCCACCGCATAGCTCAAGGCAACGCGCCTGATTCTCGATTTTCCTGCGTATGATTTTCGCCCACAGTTGGTTTCTGAGCGGTTTCGAGATGGCTAGCTGATGCTCTACGATTTCCGCATGCCTTGAATGTGCGCCTATCGGGAGTGCCAGGCCGTTGGGCATATGGTTGGAGCCGCAGAAGAGAATGCCTATCCCCGCATCATTGACTTGTCCCATAAGAGAAGCCGTGATAGAGACTTGGGGGTTGTCGATTATGATGACCCAGATATCGGAAAGGGGTATTTTATCGAGGACTTTATCCTCATGGCGTTCCTTGATGACGAGACAGTTGTCTTGGACGCAGAGGTACTTAGGTGTGCCGATCGTTACCGTCAATAACATAGGTGGCTCCGTTTCCTGGTATCTTATGGGATATGGACGGGGTCTTTACGTATGTAGACAACTAATCGATAATGTTATTGCCGAACCGGCAGGTTTTATTCACCGATGCACCATATTTGATGAAGCATTTTATGAAAAACAGGAAAGGAAGGTCGCGGTGAGATGGCGATTTTCATCCGAAATTACGATGATTCGAAGCTGAATCCCGTCGATCTTTTCCTGAAAAAAGGCTCTTTTGAAAGGCAATTAAGGGTACCGAAAACCGTTTTACAGAATTTGAAATTGAAAAAGCCCCTGCTAGAGGGGCTTTTTCAGCGGAGGGTATTCTAGCATCTCAATGAATGGCACTCCGCTAGGGCTCTTCCAGGACGATGAGATTGGGCTTACCGATTCTAGCATCTCAATGAATGGCACTCCGCTAGGGCTCAAGGACTACATCCGCAACCTCGGCCCGTATTCTAGCATCTCAATGAATGGCACTCCGCTAGGGCAACTCCGCAATCATGACGCAGCAGGCGTCCATTCTAGCATCTCAATGAATGGCACTCCGCTAGGGCACGTGAGGGCATGAGGCACGGACGAGTCGAATTCTAGCATCTCAATGAATGGCACTCCGCTAGGGCGGGCACGTCCTTAGCGCAGCTAAGGTCTAAATTCTAGCATCTCAATGAATGGCACTCCGCTAGGGCTGTGTTCCGTGTTCCGTGTTCCGATATGTCATTCTAGCATCTCAATGAATGGCACTCCGCTAGGGCAACTTGCCTTCCGGAAGAATAGCGATGCCCATTCTAGCATCTCAATGAATGGCACTCCGCTAGGGCACCGTTGACGGCATCGACGAAGTCCATCGTATTCTAGCATCTCAATGAATGGCACTCCGCTAGGGCCTTCCATGCGGTGGTACAGGAACTTACATATTCTACCACCCCAAATGAACCCCACACACCCAGTACAGCAAAAGGGGAGCCCCAAAAGAGCTCCCCGCAGCACCACGCCAAAGCAGAAACATAACGCACGGCAAAACCCTACCCACGCTCCTGCTCTCCGAGAACGCCCCCGCAATCCTCATGCTCAAACTCTGCCTCGGCGCTTTTCGCATTGCAGATCTCATCGAGCGACTCGCCAGCCTCCTGCGATTTCTCGTTGCCGGTCGGCCAACCGTAGACCTCGCAAATTGCAGGCACAATGTCCTGCAAACAGCCCTGCTTCTCGGCAACCGCGACGATCACGTCATCGAGGACGGCATTCTTGTCGAACCCGTTATCGCTATAGAGCCTGTCCAGCTCTTCACCGTCAAGACTCTCAATCTCGTTTATAAAATCCTTGTCGACGAGCTTGACGATATGGTCCTCCATCTCTTCGAAATAGCCGATGGATTCACTCGCGACCAATTCGCCACCCTTGACTGACAGCTCGGCGGTGTCTCCGTTCATCTTCTTATAGAGGGCTTCAAGCAGGTTGCCGGCATTGCCGATAGGATCATAAGAGTCATATCGGCGGTAGTAATCAAGAACGCAATATCCATCGCCATCTTTGATGAACGGGATGGAGCCATGAACGTCAATGCCGGATAGGTTCGCCACCTCGTCACCGAGCCAGTCCTTTACACTCCTATCGGCGCACTCGGCCAGATCGTCCTCGAACTGTTCATCGATGATGGCCCCGATGTTCTCCTCATTGGCGAACCCGCGATAGGCCTCGACGAAATTGATTGTTTCCTCGTGGTTCTCCATGGCGTGGGCGATGGCTTCATCGATAGCCGCTTCCTTGACGGCATCCACGAGACCCAAAGGGATCGAAATATCGTTTGACTTGCAAAGACTCAATACAGCTTTGACTTCTTGAATCCAATCTTCCTTGATGCATGCCTCTTGACCGTCATGCGCGATGGAGTCGTTATTCCAGATGACATGCTTGTCTTTTTCCATGGTGCCTCCTAAAGCCGACTTACCTACCCATCAGTTTGTCGGTTGACAGCCCGTGAGTAAGCCGGAGGACAGATATAGAAGCAGCCGACCATGTTGGACACTCGAACGGCAAAACGCTAGCATTCTGCTGGAACATAGACTAGAAGATAGACCAATAGTTTGCGAAGACGCCTAATCGAATGCTACTATCAGGTTGTGCTGCGAAACCCGCTCCTTAGCTAGTCACACTTTGGAGAGGCGGGCAACGCAGGGGCATTCGAATTGATAGCTCGGTGCCAGCCGGGCTATTTTTTTCTCCCTTCGCTATCCGAACGCATATGTTTTGGAAAGATGAAAGCCGGACGATAGGACGTGTACCGGTAACTCGATACCCGACCGAAATACCCTAAGGGGTATAGAAACGGTATAGGCCCGATCCACTCCCTGGGTTTTTCAGGAAATTCCGAAAAAACCTCCAAAAGAAAAAGGGACCGACGCATCAGCTCCCTTCAGGTGTCGCCCGAAGGCTTCCACCGCAATTGGGTTCATTCTAGACCTGTCGCGGACCGAGTCAATACCCGAGGGCGGGGGAGTGCCGTCCCTCCCCATACAAATCGAATGAGAGCCGATTTAAGCCGCCTTTTCCGTGCCTTCTTCCCCTCACTCAACTCGAACTGAAATCGCCCTTCATTCACGGCCACGGCAAGCCAGACGCGCACTCGCAACGCCCCCTAGTCCTCGTGAAGCTCGATGGGGTAGTGGGCGGTCTTGCGGTGGCACTTGCGGCGGACTCCGACAGCGCATCGATCCCGTAGTGATTGCGCCACTCGATGGAAACGGCGGGGCGCTTGCGAAAGCGCCACTCCACCTAGTAAAATCGTAAGTGAGAGAAGCGGACTCCGCGCTGGTTGCTAGCCAGTTACGCGGACGATGCGGATTTCAATTTGCAAAGGTCGGGCTGCACTCCCGGCCTTATTTTTTACTGCTGTGTTCCCACTGCTGATGACCATGTGTTCGGCAACATACGTGATTTAGAGCGCCAGAACGCATACGATTAAAAAATGCCGCTACCGTAAACGGGTATAATCAACGTACCACGATGTAATACGTTGATTGGAGTGACTATGGCCATGAATGCGACGGCCATCAGGTTCGACGAGGGCGAGAAGGACTGGATTCAGTCCTATGCGAACGTCCTCGGCGTTTCCTTTTCCGAGTTCGTGAGGAGTGCCGCTCTCGAAAAGGTCGAGGAAGCTGCTGACATCGAGGCGTACAACGAGGCGCTGGCGGAAGATGACGGCACGCGCTACTCGATGGATGACGTCATTCGTATGGCGATGGAGGCCGAATGAGCTTCAGCGTCGAATGGTCCAAGGCGGCGACCAAGCAACTCCTCGGTATTCCGAAGAAACAGCGGCTCATCATTTTGTCCTGGGTTCAGGAGCACCTTGACGGATGCGAGGACCCGTGCCGCGCACCGAACGGAAAGCAGCTTCAGGGCACCGATTCCGGTTGGCGCTGGCGCGTCGGTGTCTACCGCATTCTGGCAAGGATCGAGGACGGTAAAGCCGTCATCGAGGTCGTGAGGGTCGGTCATCGCCAAGGTGTCTACAAGAAGATGCCGCGACTGTGACTGCCGGTGGGCAACTGAATCCGATAAAAGTAAAGCCCCTGCTAAAGGGGCTTTTTCATGACCAGATGAACAATAACAGAAGGGTATGTCATTATCTGACGCCTCCGAGATTTCAACGGCATTTGCGCAGCGAGCACAAATAAGAATGCCCGGGGTGGAGCCCGGGCATTTAACCAAACCAGAAAACTAGGCCGCCCGCGCTCCTTGTTGCTTACACGGATTGCATCACTTTCTACTTCAAGGTTAACCCAATATTTCCAATCACGCCAACCGGTTGATATTGATGGCTTATTTATCGATGCCAAAACAAAAGCCCGCACGGGATGGCGCGGGCTTTTCATCCAGAAAGTTAGAAGCAGAAGGCGGGGCAGATATCATTAGAGCCACTCGGAACGGTCCAATTTGAGCCACCACTGTTGTTTGTGAGCCTAAATCCGTAATTACCAACTAGAGAGCGAGTCCAAATGTTCCCGGGAATGTAGCTCCAATTTGCACTCGAACTTGTGCAACCTTTTACCCTATAAAATTCGTATTGAGTGCCGTCGCTATCTTTGTCACCCCAAAGTTCCGTCGATGACGGTAAGAACAGTTTATCGTTAGTCGGGGTAACGTTCGCGTTTTCATCTTGTCCTTTTATGTTGTTCGTCAACTTCGCCACGACCTGCACCTTGGACTGAAAATCGCTGGGCAGCAGGCTCCATATCTCGCCCGAGTTCATCTTCGCGCGGAGTTCCGACTGCTCCCATCCGCCGGCAGTTGTTCCCCCAGCGTTCATCTTCTGACTTCCAAATGTCATACCGGAGGTATTTACAAACGTCAAGCCTGCCTTGCCGGTGCCGTCGGCCAAGTTGTCGTGGTTGATGCCGATGATGCGATAAGTTAGGGTCTTGCCGTTGGTCAACTTCACCGACCAGGTCGTCCCCGCATCCATCGCGGCCTTCGCCTTGGCGTAGATGACCGAGGACGTGCCGTTCTTGGCGATGTCGGTCGCGGCCGCCTTCTGCTCGTCGAGCGTCCAGTCCTTGGCCTCCTTGGAGGCTACGGTCTTCATCGCCTCGCGGTACGCCTTCTCCTCCGCGCTCATGAAGCTGTCGCCGTCCGTGCCGGCATCGACCGTATTCGTGACTTGGTTAAATTGATTCCTAATCGCTCCCGAGACCTGCGGCCCCGCGAATATCACCACGAGGCCGATGACGGCCGCGATCAGGACGTACTCGATGATGGATTGCCCTCGGAGGCGGGTATTCCTAGGAG
>ERZ1026866.1050-NODE-1050-length-15037-cov-44.240822_pt1 | contig 15037 bp, 11 predicted proteins | sample MGYA00380163_ERZ1026866 | MGnify/ENA primary metagenome ERZ1026866 (study PRJEB33269, sample SAMEA4719799) | human gut metagenome | biome: human-associated habitat; feature: organic feature; material: feces | place: Cameroon | collected 2013-10 ...
GAATACCTACTTTATTTTAACTAAAAAACGTGCAATATCTATGGCTCCTAAACAACTTTATTGATTTTTAGTGCTTGAAATTGTGATAATTTCTTTATATAATATCTTTCGTGTGTTTTTTATAAAAAGTTTGTACATATATTTTTACAAATACATTTTACTAGGAGGAAATATTTATGGCTTCAGTTATTATTGTAGGTACACAGTGGGGTGATGAAGGCAAGGGAAAAATTGTTGATTACCTTGCTAATAAAGCTCAATATGTAGTTCGTTCTCAGGGCGGAAGTAATGCAGGACACACCGTTGTTGTTGATAATATTAAATATAAATTAAGGCTTCTTCCTTCTGGTATACTTCATAAAGATAAAGTATGCATTATAGGTAATGGTGTTGTAATAGAGCCCAAGGTGTTTTTAAGTGAAATTGACGGTCTTATAGAAAAAAAAGTTAATATGTCTAATTTAAAAATATCTAACAGAGCTCATGTTCTTATGCCTTATCATAAAATATTAGATGAACTTCAAGAAGAGGATTTAGGTGAAAATAAACTCGGAACTACTAAAAACGGAATAGGTCCTTGTTATATGGATAAAGCAAGCCGTTTGGGTATAAGAATAGTTGATTTAATGAATAAAGAAGTGTTTGCTAAAAAATTAAAGTTTAATGTTGAACTTAAAAACAAACTTCTTAAAAAGCTTTATAATCATGATGGAATTAATTACGAAGAGTTATTAAAAGAGTATTTGGAATATGCTGAGAGATTAAGACCTTATGTTGCTGACACTACTACAATATTAAATAAAGCAATAAAAGAAAAGAAAAACATATTATTTGAAGGTGCTCAGGCTACTATGCTTGATTTAGACCATGGAACTTACCCATTTGTAACATCATCATATCCTGCTGCTGGGGGTGCTTGTACTGGTTCTGGAGTTGGACCTAGAAAGATAGATAATGTTATAGGAGTTGTTAAGGCTTATTCTACAAGAGTTGGAGAAGGACCTTTCCCTTCAGAGCTTTTCGATGATGTAGGACAGTTTATAAGAGATAAGGGCGGTGAATACGGTACTGTTACAGGAAGAGCAAGAAGATGCGGTTGGCTTGATGCTTGCGTTATAAAATATGCTTCATACATAAATGGGCTTGATTCTGTAGCAATTACTAGACTCGATATATTAGATGAACTAGAAAAGCTAAAAATATGCGTTGCCTACAAATATAATGGCGAAATATTAGAAGACTATCCAGCTGATTTGGATATACTTTCAAAAGTTGAACCTGTATATGAAGAGTTTGACGGCTGGAAAACAAGCACTACAAATATTAGAGAATATGATAAGCTTCCAGAAAATGCTAAAAAATACTTAAAAAGATTAAGCGAAGTAATAGACACAGAAATATCAATAGTGTCTGTTGGAGCTGGAAGAGATGAAACTATCATAATAAAAGATATTTTTTAATTGAACATTAAAGTTATTTTATAGTATTTTGACTTTTAGCTTCTATTTTGCTATAATATATTTATGAATGAGTTTAACATCACTGTAGATACATTAAATAAAAAGAATGATTGTTTTGTAAGATATCTTTTTTCAAATCTTGGAAATGAGAAAATAGTATTAAATTTTGTTAATGCCGTTATGGCTAATTTAAACTTCAAAACTTTTGAAACTTTAGAGATACTAAACCCATTTAATTTACAAAAATATCTTAATTCAAAAGAAAGCGTTGTGGATATAAAATGCACATCAGATACAGGCGAAGTTGTTATAATAGAAATACAATTACAAGGAAATGAAACTTTTATTAAGAGAACATTATTTTATTGGGCTAGTAATTATAGTTTGAACCTAAATAAAGGTGATGATTATAATAAACTTCTTCCTGTTATAAGCATAAATATTTTAGACTTTGTATTATTTGACGGTATAGAAGATTGTTATAGTTGTTATATATTAAAAGAATTAAAACATAATAAGATACTTACAGATCATTGTCAATTTCATTTTTTGGAATTACCTAAATTTAATTATGATAAACAACTAAATAAAGATTTAAATAGTTGGTACAAATTTTTTATTGGAGGAGAGAGAATGTCAAACCTAATAAAAGAAAATACAATATTTGATGAAGTAGATAAAAAATGCAAATCATTTATATCAGAAAATCCATTGCTTGATGCATATAAGATAAAAGAAGCAGAAGAATATTTTCAAAGAGAAACACTTCATAGAGAACTTGAGAAAGGCATAGAACAAGGCATAGAAGAAGGTAAAAAATATAGTAGATTAATAATAGCGAAAGCGATGAAAGATAAGGGAATGGACACAAACACAATAATGGAGTTAACAGGTTTAAATGAAGAAGAAATAAAGAAGCTTTAACGTTTATCAATTTTTGTTTTTAAAAATCATACATATTTCCTATATATAAAAATAGTACACTTATAAAGCTACTCGCACTTTCGCTAAGCGTACTCAAATGTCAAAAACTTTGACGAAGTACATAGTATGTAAGGCTAGAAAAAGAACAATAGAAAGTTGAATAAAAAACTTATTATATAGCAATAATTTTTAAGTTTATCAATAAGCATATTTTAGAGGAATAAAAATGCAATAAAAAAGGGAGGCAGTTAAGCCCCCCCTTATTTTTTAAGCTTTTAATACTCTATTATAGAGCAGGTAAATACCAAGTTATACCAGTAGAAGCATTGAATTGAACGTTAAGATCTCCAATATTGTTAGCAAGAAGAGCATCTTCAGTTAAATTATAGTTACCAATTTCAGCTTCGAAATACCATTCCAAATCTTTAACAGGAGTGATATAAATCTCACCGTAAGAGCTCCAACCTAATTTATGTGTTATTCCATTTGCTCCATTATTCAATTTATAACCTGTATCGTTAGCAACATAACCTACACCAGCTTCTAAGTAAAGAGAAACTATATCGCTGTTAGCAGATAAACCTAAAGTAGGAATTAATCTTAATTCCCAAGGGTTAGAATCATAAGCACCAGTTTGTCCAGCTACAGGTGTACTATAACGAACATCTGAACTAGATGATACTCTAGTAGAAGCAGCACCAACTTTACCTTTAGCATCTAAAGCAGTGTCATAACCAATTTTAACAAAAGGTTTAAGAGCAACATCTCCTACTGTAGCACCAAAATATGGTCTTAATTCAAAACCAAATGAAGAAGCTGTTTGTTTTACACCAGCTTGACTAGTATATTGATTCATACCATATTTAACATAAAGTCTTATTTCATTGAAAGCTTCAATACCAGTATAGTATCTGATTTGTGGGTCCATGCTTACACCCATATATTTTGCTTTATCTGTAGAATTAGCTATATCACCATTTTTAGCAGCTATTTGTACAGGTACAACTATTCTTAAGCTATCATTTATAGCATTTATAGCTAATACAGGAGTATGTATACTTAAACCATAACCATTTTTAGTAGATACTGGCACCTTATTATGTCTATATGTATAGTTATAACCAATACCAATACCAAATACATCAGAAGTATAACCAATACCTGCAGAAACTGTAGGAATGAAATCAAAGAATTGTTTAGTAGCACTGCCATTTGGAGTAACTGTAGTAGTATTCATTATAGCACCTAAAGTAGTACCTTCAGATCTGAAACCTACTGTACCTTTAATCATATCGTTACCTAAAACGAATCCAAATTGTTGCATTCTTGCTCTTAATTGATTACCGTGTACAAGGAAATCAATCCAGTCAGAGTTAGCGCCGTACATACCAAACACTGATGTACTTGCTATAGTTAATAAAGCTATAGCGGTTAATAAAACCTTTTTCATTTTTTTTCTCCTAAATTTTTTTATAGTTATACCCTTTAGGGCATTAACTCCTAAAATAAAAAATAAATGAAAATGTTCCCACTTAAGAGAACTAATTACTCATAGTTTTAAATATATGGAATTTTAGAAAAATGTCAATATGATTTTTGATAAATTTAGGACAAAACTTTTAATTTGTCTATAAAATAACAACAAAAAACACATTTTTGTAAAATATTTTTTTAAAAAATCATAAATTAACATAATACAAACTAGTTAAAAACGTACAAAATTATAAAAAAATAAGGGGCTTTCCTAAACGTACGCAGACGCGAAAAACCCCTCATTTTATTTAATCTTAAAATAATTATTTGTTTAAGCAATAGCCTTTTTCTTTCTTGTTATTATCTGTAATATTATAAGAGCAGCTATTAAACCTATTCCTATTATATCAGTGTAGAATTCTGGATATATAGATAAAAGACCAGCCGCTATAAATAAAATCCTCTCAATAAAGTTACATTTTCTAAATACATATCCATCAAGACCAGCAGATACTCCAAACATACCAATAAGCGAAGTAATAAGTATAGGTATCACCTCAACAAAAGTAGTATTAATCATAAGTATTTGCGGATTAAATATAAACATATAAGGTATAATAAAAGCACCTATAGAAAGCTTCGTAGCCTCAAAACCAGTTTTAAGCGGGTCAGACTTAGCAATAGCAGCACCAGCCATAGCAGCCAAAGCAACAGGAGGAGTAACGTCTGCTATTATACCAAAATAAAATACAAACATGTGAGCCGCTAAAGGTTCAAAGCCAAGCCCTATTATAGCACCAGCAGCAATAGTAGAAGTAATTAAATAATTCGCAGTTGTAGGCACACCCATACCAAGTATAATAGAACTAATCATAGTAAGCATAAGGAGAAGTATAGATATTCCGCCTGATATAGATATAAGCCCTGCACCAATTTTTAAACCTAAACCTGTTAATGTAATAACTCCTATTATAATTCCAGCCATAGCACAAGCAACAGCAACACTTATAATGTTTCTTGCACCATTAACAAATACATCTATTAAGTCATTAAAAGTAAAGCTTCTCTCTCTCTTAAGAATTATATCAACTATAGAGTTAATAATAGCAACCAACCCAGCAGCAATTATTCCCATAAGTCCAGCATATATAGCTGTTTTACCAAGTACAAAGAAATATATTATAGTTGCAAGAGGAATAACCAAATAACCCTTCTTCATTAAAAGCTCGCCAATCTTTGGAAGTGAATCTCTTGATAAACCTTTAAGCCCAGTTTTTTTAGCTTCCAAATGTACCATTATAAATATACCAGTAAAATAAAGTATAGCAGGTATAATAGCAGCCTTAGCAACTTCCTTATAAGGAATCCCTAAACTCTCAGCCATCAAAAAAGAAGCAGCACCCATTATAGGAGGCATTAATTGTCCTCCAGTAGAAGCAGAAGCCTCAACAGCACCCGCAAACTCTGGTCTATATCCTAAAGACTTCATCATAGGTATAGTAAAACTTCCTGTACCAACAGTATTAGAAACAGAACTTCCAGAAACAGTACCAAACATAGCACTTGTAAGTACAGCCACCTTTGCAGGACCTCCGTCATAACTTCCAGCTATAGCATTACATATATCTATAAAAAATTGACCTATTCCTGTCTTATCAAGCAAAGCACCAAAAAATATAAACAAAAATATAAATGTAGCAGATGCCCCAATAGGAGTACCCATTATACCTTCAGTGTTATAATATAAATGTGAAACAAGTCTCTGTATAGAATATCCTCTGTGATTTAAAAATCCAGGTGCATATGCCCCAAATAAAGCATAAACTATAAAAACTAATGATATTATAAGTATAGGTGTACCCACTATTCTTCTGCAAGCTTCAAACAAAATTAATATACCTATAATACCTATAATAATATCAGTAGTATTGTATATGCCTGCCCTTCTTACTAAACTGTCAAAATTAATACTAATATAAAGCCAAGAACAAGCACCAACTATCGCAATTATCACATCATACCAAGGAAGTTTATCTTTAGGCATATCCTTCTTCATAGGAAATAGTAAATATGCAAGTGCCATAACAAAAGCTAAATGCGTAGCCCTCACCACCTGAGCAGTTATCTTACCAGACAAAATAGAATAAAGCTGAAACAAACAAAAAGCCACAGATATAACTATAATTAAATATTTCTTCCAATCTTTAAATCTTCTATATCTCGATTCACTGTCATATTTACTCATGTAATCATCTAACTCTTCTGCAGTTACATGTATAATATCATGATTATTATGCTTCATTTACGCCCCCTTATCATATTTTTTATTAATTCTATTAACGATACATTTCTATATTTTATATTTATATTAGTCTGAGGTTTAAACAAACTTTTAAGCATTATTTCATTATCATCTATCGTTATGCTATGCTCAGCAATAATGCCTACAAATAAATAAAAATCTTTAATGATTCTATTTATATTATTAATTTCTATATTATCATCTTTAATAATAATATTTTCATTATTTTCAGGTTCAGCTATACCAGCACCATAAGAAACGAAAGTTGTTTTATCTAATATTATATTACCATTTTCATCTATAATATAATAATCTCTCACCCTTCCCTTATTAACTGAATGCGTGTATGAAATTATAAATTCTTTTTTTTCTAAATGATATATATATTTATTATTATCTTTTACGCTTTTTAGTACTAATCTTGGAAATATAGGAATAGTAATAAAAAGCAGTAAAGATAATAATACTACAATAATTTTTTTCATATAAAATAATATTAATTATATTATTTTACCTGATATCCTAATTCTTGATAATATTTTAAAGCACCAGGGTGGAAAGGTATAGATATTCCTTCATAAGATTGATTAATATCTAATTCCTCACCTTTAGCATGTGCTGTAATTAAATCAGCTTTTTTATCAAATAAAGTTTTTAGCATATTATAAACATCTTCTTCAGGTATATTGTTATTAACAGCTATTGTAGCTTTTACAGCAACAGCTTTAGTATCCGCAACAACACCCTTATAAGTATTAGCAGGTATTACTACTTCTGTATAATAATTATATTTTTTCATTATATCAGCAATCTCAACATCGTCCAAACCAACCATTACTATATCAGTAGATAATGATAATTCCTGTAAAGCAGCATTAGGAATTCCTGCAACTATAAAACAAGCATCTAATGTGCCATTTTGTAAACCATCGCTAGATTCTTTGAAAGAAAGACTTGATTTTTGTATATCATTAAAAGTTAAACCATAAGCTTCTAATATTTGTTTAGCATTAAACTCTGTTCCGCTTCCAGCATCTCCAACAGATACTCTCTTTCCTTTCATGCTTGCTATATTAGTAATACCGCTTGCTTTTGTAGCAGCTATTTGAACAATCTCAGGGTATAATGTGAGCATTGCAGAAAAATTAGTTAAAACCTCTCCATCAAAAATATCAGTTCCATTATAAGCATAATACATAACATCATTTTGAACTAATGCTAAATCTGCTTCATGCATATTTAATAATCTTAAGTTTTCAGCAGAAGCACCAGTAGATTGAGCAGTAACATTCATAGCTTCTATATTACTATTCCATATATTAGCGATAGCTCCTCCAAATGAATAATAAGTACCGCTAGTACCGCCTGTAGCAAAAATGTAATTTTTATTATTACTTTTACTGCAGCTAAATAATAATAATAAACTGAACATAATAATAATTTTTTTCATAACAATTCCCCTTAACATAAGTTACTTGATTATAATATAATTTATTGGTAAAAAGTCAATATTACTACTTACAATAATAAAATATTTTTATATATTTTTAAAACACAATAATTTACACATTAAAACATAATGTTAGTACAATAAAACTTTTTTAATAACTATTAAAATACATATAAAGACTTTTAATAAAATATTTTTTCTTAAAAAATTAAAAAAAATACAAAATAAATTTGACTTTATTTTTAATATACCTATACTATGTACATATAAAAATAAAAAATGGGAGATTATTTTATGAAAAAAATACTAATAGTTGGCGGAGTAGCTGGCGGAGCTTCTGCAGCTGCTAGACTTAGAAGATTAAACGAAGAAGATAAAATAATATTATTTGAAAAAGGTCCGCATGTTTCTTTTTCCAACTGTTCTCTTCCTTATTATGTCGGAGGTCTCATACCAAATGAGGAAACTTTACTTTTAATGTCTCCCGAAAAGTTTTTGAAACAGTTTAATGTAGATGCTAGAGTTAATAGCGAGGTTGTGGCAATAGATAGAGAGAAAAAAGAAGTTACGGTGATAAGCGAGGGTAAGGAATATAAAGAGAGCTACGATAAACTGATATTATCTATGGGTGCTAAACCTATAGTTCCTCCGATCAAAGGAATTGAAAAAGTTAACATTTTCACTGTTAGAAATGTTGTTGATATAGCTAAAATACATTCTTTCTTAGGCGGCAAAAAAAATGCTAAAGTTGCTGTTATTGGAGGCGGTTTCATTGGTATAGAAATGGCTGAAAATATTAAAGAAGCTGGTCATGATGTAACTATTATAGAAGCTTTGCCTCAAATTATGAAGCCTTTCGATTATGATATGGTTCAAATTCTTCATAGAGAACTTATAGATAATGGCGTTAATTTAATAGTAGAAGATAAAGTTGAGAGCTTTGAAGAGAATACTGTTGTACTTGCTTCTGGCAAAAAGATAGAGGCTGATGCTGTTATACTTGCTATAGGTGTTGCTCCTGAAACTGATATTGCTGTTAAGGCTGGTATTGAACTTGGTAAAACTAAATCTATTAAAGTTGATGCTAATTACAGAACTAATGATAAAGATATTTATGCTATAGGAGACGTTATAGAAATTTACGGAGCTTTATGTCAGGATTATTACAGACTTGCTTTAGCTGGTCCTGCTCAAAAACAAGCTCGTGCTGTAGCTGACCACATTAATGGAAGAACTGTTGACAACAGAGGATATATTGGCTCTTCTGTAATTAAAGTATTTAGATATAATGGTGCTTCTACTGGTCTTTCTGAAGGCTATATTAAAGCAATGAATCTAAATATCAATTATGACACTGTAGATATTATACCTTTTGATAGTGTTTCTATTATGCCTAGTGCTAAGCTTTTACATTTCAAATTAATATATGAAGTACCTACTGGTAAAGTATTAGGTGCTCAGGCTATTGGAAGAGGAAATGTTGATAAGAGAATAGATGTTATTGCTACATTAATAAAATTCGGCGGTACTATTTATGATTTGAAAGATTTAGAATTATGTTATGCTCCTTCTTTCGGTACTGCTAAAGATGTTGTAAACTTCGCTGGTTATGTTGCTTCTAACCTTATGAATGGAGATTTCAAACAAATACATTATAGTGATGTAAGAAATATTTTAGAAAAAGACCCTGAAGCTTATTTCTTAGATGTAAGACTTAAAGAAGATTTCGAAGCTGGTCATTTAGAAAAAGCTGTTAATATACCTCTTGGTGCTTTAAGAAGCAGATTCGATGAAGTACCTAAAGACAGACCTGTTTATATTACATGTAAAACTGGATTAACTAGTTATACAGCTTGTAGAATATTAATTAATTTAGGATTCACCAATGTTGTTAATGTTTCAGGTGGATTCATAGGTTTATCACAGTATGAATATTACAATGATAAATTCTATAATAGAAAACCGATACTAACTAAATATTTTGCATAACTTCTTATATTGTTGTATATGGGAGGCTGTTCTAGCCTCTCATTTTTTTTTGCATATTAAAAAAATATTGTTACTATATGTAATAATATATCATATTTACATACATAAAAGATTTTTTTATGTAATTTTATGTAACATTTTTAAAAAATATTGTTATTTATTATATAATAAATTTGGCCTTTTATATATAAATGATATCTTTAAAAAAAGAGCTTATAAATATAATAGCCCATATACAACAAAATAGAAGTATAAAAAATACAACAATATAAGATATTATGCAATGAGAGGTTTATAGAAAAATGAAAAAAATTATAATATTTATTTTAATTACAGTTTTAATGCTATTATCATGCAAAAATAATTCAACAAATGTAGATACTGATAATAATAATGGAAGTAACACAGGTGAAAACAATAATAATGGAGGCTCTACTGTAACACCAGAAGAACTTGAAAAATACGGTATAGAGATAGACTCTGCAACAACAGAAAACATAGAAAAAGCTTTAAATCAATATTACCAAGATAAAGGAGAATACAAAGTAATTTTCAAAGGAAATTCAACTATTCAATATACTAGGCTTACATCAATAGCTTCATTACTTAATGACATAACATTAAAAAATATAAATGTAATAGTAAGTTTTGAACATGTTAATTTTCAAAATAACAAACTAAATGAACGTATATTACAAGGAAATCAAGACAATTCAAATATAGTTAAAGTAATTCTTCCAGATAATATAACAACTATAGGAAGATATGCATTTTCTTGTGTTAATCTTACAAATGTTAATATGCCTAAGAATTTAAAAACAATAGAAAGTGCAGCTTTTGATAAATTGAAAATGGAAAAACTTATATTTCCTGATGGATTAGAAACTATAGAAGGTTTTGCTTTTAGTGTATGTAATATGAAAACTGTAGTAATACCTGATTCTGTAACATCTATTGGAGAACAAGCATTTGAAAGTTGTAAAAATTTAATAGAATTAAAACTGCCTAATAATATAAAAACTTTAGAAACGAGAGTTTTTTCAAGCTGTTATGCATTAAAAAGTATAACAATACCTGCTTCTGTTATAGAAATTAAAGAATTTGCATTTTATTATTCAACTGGGTTAGAAAGTATTATATTTTTATCAACAACTCCTCCTACTATTGGACAATCAGCTTTTTCAGGAACTGTATTAAAAACTATTTATGTGCCAAAAGGAAGTAAAGAACAATACGAAAAATTAAAAGGTCAGGCAGGCATACCAGATAGTATAGAAATAATAGAGCAACAATAAAATTAAGAGGTTTATTCAAAATGAAAAAAATTATAATATTCATTTTAATTACAGCTTTAATGATATTATCATGTAAAGAAGTGCCAACAGATGTAAACACTTCACAAGACAACAACAATGAAAACTCAGGTAATAACAATAATAATGGAAACAATGGGGGCTCTACTGTAACCCCAGAAGAACTTGAAAAATACGGTATAGATATAGCTAGTGCCACTACTCAAACAATTGAAGAAGCCTTAATAAAATATGCTGCTGACCATAGCGAAGAATATAAATTAATATTTAAAGGAACAGCACTTATTGAATATACTAAACCTGTCTCAATAGCTTCATTACTCAATAACATAGCATTAAAAAATATCAGCATAACAGTAAATTTTGAGAATGTTAATTTTCAAAATAATAAACTAAGCGATGGAATATTACAAGGTATTCATACAAATTTAAATGTAGTTAAAGTAGTTCTTCCAGATACTATAATAACTATAGGAAGAGAGGCATTTCATTGTGTTAATCTTACAAATGTTAATATGCCTAAGAATTTAAAAACAATAGAAAATTTAGCTTTTAATAAATTGAAAATGGAAAATGTTATACTGCCTGATGGATTACAAACTATAGGACGTTCTGCTTTTAGTATATGTAATATAAAAACTGTAGTGATACCTGATTCTGTAATATCTATTGGAGAGAGAGCGTTTGAAGCATGTAGGGAATTAACTAAAATAACATTACCTAATAGTATAACAACTTTAGAAAGCTCAATTTTTGCAAGCTGTTCTGCATTACAAAGTATAACAATACCTTCTTCCATTAAAGAAATAAAAGGATTAGCTTTCTATTATGCTAAAGCTTTAGAAACTGTTACATTTTTATCAAAAACTCCTCCTACTATTGGACAATCAGCTTTTGATGGTACAGCTTTAAAAACTATTTACGTACCAATAGGAAGTGAATCACAATATGAAGCATTAAAAGATCAATCTGTCATACCAGAAAATGTAAATATAATAGGAAAATAATATAAAATAATATACAACAATATAAGAGGTTTATTCAAAATGAAAAAAATACTTATACTTATTTTAATTACAGCTTTAATGATATTATCATGTAAAGAAGTGCCAACAGATGTAAACACTTCACCAGATAATAATAACTCAAGCAACACAGGTGATAATAACAACAATAATAACAATGGTGAAAATAATGATAATATCTCTACTGTAACACAAGAAGAACTTGATAAATACGGCATAGATATAGACTCTGCAACAACAGAAAAAGTAAAAGAAGCTTTAAATATGTACTATCAAGATAAAGGAGAATACAAATTAATTCTTAAAGGAACTTCTACAAAAACTTACAATGGCAGAAAAAATGGAGATACCATTGCTGGAATGGTAGAAAATACTAAAATTAAAAATGTAATAGTATCTTCAGAAAATGTAAAGTTTATAAATAATAAAATTCCAGATTGTTTATTTGGAGGAGAACAAAATTATAATACAAGTATAGCAAAAATAACTATACCAAATACTATAACTGAAATAGGAAAAGATGCATTTGATTGCCATATATTAACAAATCTAAATATACCTAAAAACTTAGTTACAGTTAGAAGCAATGCTGTTTATGGAATACAAATGAAAAAATTAGAATTACCTGAAACATTAACATATATAGATGACAGAGGTTTTTATGCATCTCAACAACTTGAAGAAATATATATACCAGATTCAGTAACTTACATGGGAGTAAGTGCATTTGGTTCTTGTATAAAGGTAAAGAAAATACATATTCCAAACAATTTAGAGATTTTAAATGACACTGTATTTGAAAATTGCCCTTTATTAGAAAATATAACTATACCTGCATCTGTTAAAGAAATAAAAAAGTATGCTTTCCATATGGCTCAATCTTTAACAACTGTTACATTTTTATCACCTACTCCTCCTATCATTGCTAGAAATGCTTTTAATTATTGTAGTAACTTAAAAACTATTAATGTGCCAAAAGGAAGTAAAACATTATACGAACAATTAAAAGGTAATGGTATACCAGGCGCTGCTAAAATAATAGAATATTAGAATCAATAAATATTTAATAATGAAGAAAGAAATTATATTCTTTTTTCATTATTAATTTTTTATAATTATTTAAAGAGAAAAATATATCTTTCCTGTTTCTATATTCGCTTTTACAACAAAAACCTTAACCCTGTCCCCAAGTTCATACATCTTAACTTTATCAATATAAATACTTTGCATATCCTCATAAAATCTATAATTCGCACCAACATAAGTTGCCTCAATAAAACCTTCTATATCAAGCCCCTCTATCTCAACTGTAATACCGTTTCTTGAAAGCAAACTAATAAAGCCGTAATATTCATCTCCAAGCCTATATTTCATATACCTTGCCGCTTTTATTTGTCTTAAATTTCTCTCTGCCTTTTTTGATGTTCTATCAAGCAAAGTACATTCATCTGCTACACTCTTATATTTGTTATCATCATTAGTATATGTTTTTTTGTCTATAATATAATCTTTTACTATTCTATGTATTGTTAAATCAACATACCTTCTTATAGGAGAAGTAAAATAAGTATAATAATCAAAACCTAAACCGAAATGACTTTTATTAATTACACTATATGATGATGGTGTCATAGAACGCATTAAAACACCTGTAAGAAGCTTCTCTTCTGACTTTCCTTTTATCTTTTCTAAAAAATCAATTAAATCATAATTATTTTCATCTAACTTTTTTAATTCATAGCCTTTATTATGTGCTAATATCTTAAAATTATTAAATCTATAATTATCAGGAGCACCATGATAGCGGTATATCACACCCTCATAATCTTTTAATTTTTTTGCTATTTCACTATTAGCCAAAAGCATTAAAGATTCTATTATAAGCATAGACTCCTTTTTCTCTTCAGCATAAAACTCTATAGGCACCCCATTATCATCTAATACTATATTAATATCATCATTCTCAAATTCTACACCCTTGCTTCTTTTTTTATGCAATATATTTTTTACTTCCAAAGCATTGTTTATAAGCTCAATAAGCCAATCTTCATCATTAACTTTTTTGTTTATAATATCTTCTGTGTAATTGTAAGATAATTTTTTGTCTGAGTTTATAATGCTTTTAACAACATCGCTTTGCAAAATATTTCCGTCTTTATCTATAACACAAATTAAAGTTAAAGTAAATCTATCAACTTTTTCATTGAGTGAAATTATTCCATTTGAAAGAATCTCTGGAAACATGTTATATACTTTATCTATTAAATAGGTTGAGTTTCCTCTTTTTTTTGCTTCTATGTCAAGAGGAGAGTCAGGTTCTATAAAGTGGCTGACATCAGAAATATGCACATACACTTTATAATTATCATCTACCCTTTCTATACTGAATGCATCGTCTAAGTCTTTTGAATGCTCTGAGTCTATTGTAACAGTTTTTAAACTCCTAAAATCAACCCTGTCAGTAGTATCATTAAAATTAGCATTGTTATTAATATTTTCTGCTAACTTCAATAAATCATCAGAAAAGTTTAATTTAATATTATAAGCATCTGCTATTATCTCTGAATCTAATTTCGCATTATCTATATTAATATTTATTTTTTTAGCGTGAACTGGAGTTTTTACAGCTTCTTTGTTGGTACTATTTGGGTTTATAAATAAATGACCAGCTTTAGTTACCTTAAGTAAATTGCTGTCAGTTTTTTGTATATATCCGTCGCTGATTGCTTTTCTTATTAAATTAGTAAGAGAAGTTTTTTCTAACGGTGTTTTTGCATTAAACTTTATAAATACATTATAGTCCATTTGATTTTTAGACAATTTTGCTATAAGCTCTTCTATAGTTTTCATAAATACTCTCTAAAAAATAATAATAAATTATACTAAAGTGATTGCATTTTGTCAAAAATTATTTTTATAATTTTGAATACTTGCTAGGACTAGCCCACACAAATATTTTAAATTACAAAATATAACTTTTAACAAACTTAAGAATTTTAGTATATACCTAAACAACTATATTTTGTCATAGAAGTTTTTTCTTCAACTTTTTCCCGCCGCTCGCGGTGCGGACTTCGTCAAAAGAACCAAAAAGTGCAAAT
>ERZ1026866.1053-NODE-1053-length-14979-cov-368.983516_pt1 | contig 14979 bp, 19 predicted proteins | sample MGYA00380163_ERZ1026866 | MGnify/ENA primary metagenome ERZ1026866 (study PRJEB33269, sample SAMEA4719799) | human gut metagenome | biome: human-associated habitat; feature: organic feature; material: feces | place: Cameroon | collected 2013-10 ...
AGTAGATGCAGCTAACAAGCTGATAATAGATTCAATCACGAAATACAAAGTCATCGTTGCAAGATGCCGGGACTTTGCCGATTACGAGCTACTGAAGGAGAAGTGTGACTTCTACCTACAGAATAAGAAACCGGAAAATATCGTGATCGTCTCCGGTCATGCCAGTGGTGCTGATGCCCTGGGTGAACGCTATGCCCAGGAACGTGGCTTCGGACTGGAGACATACCCGGCAGACTGGAAAGCCCATGGTAGGGCAGCCGGACCGATTCGGAACGCTCAGATGGCAGATGTTGCCGATGCTCTCATCGCCTTCTGGGATGGCAAAAGCCGAGGAACAAAGAACATGATAGATACGGCTACAAAGCGAGGCTTGCAGGTGGCTGTAGTTAGATATTAACAATATAGCAAATGAAACTAAGATTAGCAAGAAAGATATTATCTAGAAACAACTCCAATAAAGCAAATTATTGGAATGGCTACACACATAGCTCTATAGAAAGTTTTATCTTCTTTTCAAAAAATGAACGTGTTCGGAAAGCCTTAAGAACAGCTTGTAAGTTTTCAACTCCACCAGCCCCACTTTCAAGGCCATCACAACAACTAAACGAGGTTTGAAAGAGGCTGTGGTTAGATATTAACATTTAAAGTAAAACGACAATGAAACAGAATCAAAACAAGATAGATTGTACTCCATCCAAGGATGAGGAAGGAGTAGCAAAGTGCTTAATACAGATGTGCAAGGACTCCAATGCTGGTATTACTTCCTTTAGTATGAGCTGCGAAGATGGCTACGAAGTAACGATTTCTGCTCGCAAGAAGGGAAAGAGGATATATAACGAGTTCTCTCTAGAAGAGTTCGAGGCAATCAAGGCTATGGCAGAAGAGAAACTTGCCCAGACCGAGGACAAACAAAAGCTCCAGGACATCATCGATGTTTGCGAAAGCAATATTGAAGATATCAAGGAAAAGGAGCAGGAGCAAGAGAACCTTAAAGAAGAGGAGGAAGAATAACAGAATTAGTAATCTTAGTTATATTAGTTAAGTTAAATAAATTAGTAAAATTAGTAAACTTAACTAAGTTTGTAATATTAGTAAATGAAATATGAGTACACAGGAATTACAACAGCGTACCGCTGTCAATATACAGGAAAAGGCTAACCTTATCTGGGCGATTGCCGACAAGCTTGTTGGCACATACAAGCCACATGAATACGGTCAGGTTATCCTGCCTCTTTGCGTTATCCATCAAGGGATTTGGTAATGCAATGCACCATTCTAACGGCAACAGACATCCTTATCTGTGAATATTCGATTCATAAGTAAATAGGTTATATAACAAAAACGAAAATAAGTATGGCATTAGACTTCGTTTTCTCATGGGCTCAGGATAGGACAGGCAGGATGGTATATATAGACGATGTACCTAATGGCTTGGCCTGTAACTGCATTTGCCCTAACTGCAAGGAGCAACTGCTTGCAAGGCATGGAATGGAAAGGGCACACCATTTCGCCCACCATAGTGAGACCCGAAAGGCGACCTTGGAGATTTGCTATATGGTCATCATGTACAAGTTGGCCGAACAAATCGTTTCGGAGAGAAAACGCATTCATGTTCCTTCGTATTATGGGATATTCAAGGAGACAGACCTTGAATTTGTTGACGTGAAGATAGATGGCCGGTATGAGCGCAAAGACAAGCAGCCAGACATCATCGCAACGACCAAGGAGGGCAAGCAATATCTCATAGAGCTCATTTTCAAGTACAAGGTGCAGCATAACAAGGCCATTGACTACAATAACCTGTCTTGCTTAGAAATAGACCTGTCCGACCAAAAACTGGAAACTCTCTCCGATTTCTTGCTAAACTCCAAAGAAAACAGAAAATGGGTGAACAACGAGAACTATTTTGGGGAGATCGAGGAAAGATATACCAGGGCAGGCAAGAACATTCGAGTAGTGGACTACAATGAGTGCAAAAGGTGTCCTGTCTTCAAAAACTGTTGTGGTGTTAGGGCGAAATATTCTGAGACACCTATACTCATCGAGAACAGTGGAAGACAATTCCGTATATGCAAGCCGGATGTCTTAGTACAAAGGAAAGAAGAACACCAGCGACTTCTCGAAGCAGCAAGAGAGCGTAGGCAGAAACAAGAGGAGAAAAGGCTGAGAACCTTGGCAGAGCAGGAACAGAGGCGTATGGAGCTTCGCAAGCGAGTCATGGAGGCTGATGCCAAGCGCAGGCTGGAGCGTGAGAGATATGACGAACTGGAGGCGTTCCGTGACCCTTCTGAACGCACTTGTTTTGATTGCAAGTCAAACCTTACGTGGATGAACAAAAAGGGGTTTGCAAACTGTGGTCCATACCAAAGCATGAGGGTACCAAAGAACACTCCACCGCATTTGGCAAGAACCTGCAGAGGTTTCAAGAGAAAAATACAATAGGCATCCGGCCTATGCAACTTGTAAAATCGAATTCATATCAAAATTCGATAATGATAGAGAGGCTGAAGAATTTGCCGTTCTTAAATGTTTGGAAGAAAACAGAAAAGTATGCCTTTGTATAGTTTGCAGCAATTTTGATGAATATAATGGAGAGTGTCAGAAAAATTGTAAAATTGGAGATATACCATGTAAGGACTTCGTTATGTATAAGTTTATTAGAACAAGCATATCCGGTAAATACAAGGATGCAAAAGTCAAAGTAACATCGCTTACATCAGCAAAAGACGAAGGTACTTTGGAACTCATATAATGCACCCTAATAACATGCAATGTTTTTGCACGTCATTTAGGTTCGATTAAATTAATATTTAATTGTCTGCAAATCGGATGAAAGATATTGCATACAGTAATACACAATTCAAACGCTTTGCCAAGTATTTTAATGGATTTGTAGAGAAGAAACAGAAATACTACATAGGCTTTGCGACAGAAACTTCAGAAAATGTATGGTGGTATGATGGAAGTAAGGTTATATTCAGAAGCGAGTCAAGTAGTAAGTTTCTTCATGCGATGCAAGAAAATCCAGACATAACAATAGAAGAGTTAAGTAAAGAAGCTGGTATTGTCATAGCAGTAGTAAAAAACAATAAAGATTAATGACAGAAAAAGGGTATATACAAAGAAGAGACAATGACAATAGTTGGCCCATTTTAGCAACGCCTTCTATCTAAAAACACACTTAAAAGTATCCTATGACTACCTTTAAACGTGTTTTGCGCATTTCTCACACCTAGGTAACAAAATAGCATACGGCTTATGGTGTAAATAGTGTTAAATATAGACTCATTGTGATCAACAAATAACTATTTTTAGTAACTTTGCATTTAAGAAAAGTATAAATAGTAAAACAATTTTTTAAGTTATGAAAAAATATTTATTTATTTTACTTGTACTTTCACTATTTCTAACAAGCTGCGAAAATGAAATAGGTTTTACAGAGCAAAACTCTTCAAGAGGAAGTTTTCAAATAACACCTCAAGAAGCTGCTCAAATTGCATCATGTAGTGCTATTAATAGTACTAGAAGTAAAAATGTAGAGGCAGAAAATGTTCTGTCTATAAGTTTTTCAGAGGTTGATTCTACTGCACAAGAGGCAAATCAACCACTTATGTATGTTGTAAATTACAAACAAGGAGGTTATGCTTTGGTTTCTGCAGATAAACGTGTTCAAGCACCTATATTAGCATTAATAGACAAAGGGTGTTTTAACATTAATGTAGCAAAAAATGATTCTTCGTTTTTATTTTTTGCAAGAAAAGCTGCAGACTATGCAAGAAAAGAAATTACAACATATCAAGATGAAAACGGATTTGATTCAATAGGTGTCTCTTCTATCGAAAAATATAAAAATGTTGTAGATGCATTAACTAAGACTTTATGGACTGATGGAGTACCATTTAATAATTACTGTAAAGTAAGTGGTACGAAAAAACGAGCAAAAGCAGGATGTGCAGCTATAGCAACAGGACAGATCTTTGCTTATTATAAATATCCTGCAAAGTATAATGGTCATGATTATTTATGGAATGAAATTTTAAGTGGGGAAAAACAACCAACAACCGAGAAAGGAAAAACGGCTGTAGCATATCTCATCTCAGATATAGGACGCTTAGATAAAACTAGATATGGAGTAAGCATTTCGGCTACAAATGTGACAAATGTAAAAAATGCCTTGAATACAATGGGGTATAATTATACATATGAACAAAATCCATTATCTTTTGTTATTTATGTAAATGTTTTACGTTCTCATCCCGTTTTAATTAGTGCAACCGAGAAATCTGAAAAAACCGGACACATATGGGTCATAGATGGCTATGCTGACGGAGTTTACTATATAGAATATTATAATTATAATACAGGAGAATCAGCAAGAAAAGAGAAAACTTTGCCTTTAGTGCATTGTAATTGGGGATGGGGAGGACAAGGTAATGGATATTATTTATTTAACGTCTTTGATATGCAATATAAAGATCCCCATAAGACACGTGCTACTTATAATTCTAATATATCTGCTTATGTTAATATTTCTCCAAAAAAATAAAATAGATATTATGCAAAGAGTGATTGTCACTCTTTGCATAATATCTATTCCTTTTTTTCAATCGTTTTCTAAAAGGTATTCAAAGACAAACTTAAAGATAGATATTCCTTCTGAGAATATTCATTTTAGAATGCAAGTATATAAAGGCAAAAACTATTTTATTTTACCGAAAGTAGCTTCACACTCTTTAAATAAATATATGGATAATGAAAGAATTTGGCAATGGGAGAAAACATATATTATTGGCAAAACAAATGTAATATTAGACAGTTTAAAAGTTGGAGACATCGTTGGAGATATATGTACTGGTTTTTATAAAATTCGTAAGAAAACTTCTTTTAGATTATTATATTTTATTCCACCACAAAAAATAGGATATGTCATATTACCTTATATGTATAACGAAAAAGCAAATAGACTTTATATTAAAAATATTAGCGATTATATAACTACACCAGATACAAAATACCTCTATTCTATAGATGATAATCACCTTATATGGATAGAAAATACACCATCTTATGAAAAAATACCAAATGAAGTATGTCGTTTGCAGATATATAATCATCCATCTCTAAGCGTAGAGAGAGAATTAAAGGAAAAATATCTTAAGGAATAATAGTCCTAATGGCATAAAATACATCCAACTAGCTTTGCAGAAAGGTAAAAATAAAATAAAGTTCGATAAAATTAAATATAATCGAACTACAAAATAATATCGAAATAACTGCTAAAAAGCTTGGTAGTTATTTCGATTTTTTGTATCTTTGCAATCGAAATTAAATAGAAATATAGATATGGCAAAAATCGGATATGCAAGGGTCTCCACAAAAGACCAGAATTTGGACTTACAATTGGCAGAATTAGAAAAAGCTGGTTGCGAGAAGGTGTATTCCGAGCACAAAAGCGGCATAAAAGCCCGTTTAGAGCTAGCAGAAGCGATTAAATACCTTCGAAAGGGAGATATACTAGTCGTGTACAAATTCGACCGTCTAGGACGTTCTTTAAGCGATTTACTAAACATCATTTCAGAGTTGCACGAAAAAGGAGTATCGATACAATCTCTTAAAGACAATATCGATACGTCATCCACATCTGGCAAATTAATGATGCATATCTTCGCAAGTCTTGCAGAATTTGAACGTGACCTTATCGTTGAGCGCACCCAAGCCGGACGCAAAGCAGCCATGGCAAAGGGCAAGAAAATGGGAAGACCAAAGCTAAAGCGACATACAAAAGCCAAGGCTACAGTATCCCTTTACAAGAACGGCATGACCATAGATGAAATCCAAAAACAGCTAGGTATAAAATCGAAATCTTCTATTTACAGATTTTTGCGCATTGAAGGCATAGAACCAACAAGAAAGCCACATATCTGCAAGAAGAAGTGAGAGACAAAAACATGGTTAAACAATAAAATTGAACAAATGAACAAAATAGATATATTATATCAAAAATGGCAATCATTGCAACCTCTACCAGAAAGGAAGCAATATCTTTTGAGTCAACGCTTTACGGTTGATTATAACTACAATAGCAATCATATCGAAGGAAATACTTTAACGTATGGCCAAACTGAGTTATTATTATTGTTTGGGAAAGTTAGCGGAGAGGGAGACTTAAAAGATTTTAATGACATGAAAGCAAGTCAAGTTAGCTTGAAAATGATAGAAGAAGAGGCCAAAAACTTGAATATGCCACTTACAGAAACCTTTATACGTCAACTTCACAAAACATTACTTCGCGAGGACTATGAAGTACATAACCAACTACCAGGTGGAATACAAACAAGCTATACTGTTCATGCAGGACGATACAAGACCCGACCAAACAGTGTAAGGACTCGCTACGGAGATTATTTTGAGTACGCATCACCAGAAGAAACTCCTGCTCTAATGTCTGATCTCGTGACTTGGTTTAACAAGGAAGAAGCTTCAGGAGTTCTAACTCCCGTTGAACTAGCGTCGCTATTCCATTACCGCTATATACGAATTCATCCATTTGAGGATGGCAATGGTCGAGTTGCCAGACTAATGGTAAACTACATCCTTGCACGCCATAATTGGCCAATGGTTGTTGTCAGAAACAAAAACAAGAACAAATATATAGATGCCTTACATGAAACAGACGTTGTAGTAGGTCCTACACCTTCTGCAGGAGCACATGCCAAAATCTCACAAATTAAACGTTTTGCTAAATATTTTAATGGACTTGTTGAAAAGGAATTGAAATACTACATAGATTTCGCAACAGAAACATCTGAAAAAGTATGGTGGTATGACGGAAGTAAAATTGTGTTCAGAAGTGAATCCAGTAATAAATTACTTCATGCCATGCAAGAAAATCCATACATAACAACAGAAGAGTTAAGTAAAGAAGCAGATATTGTTGTTACAGCAGTGAAAAAGCAATTGCGAGCCATGATAGAAAAAGGTTACATCCAAAGAAGAGACAACGATAACAGCTGGCACGTCTTCGCAACTTCTTCGATATGATCATCTTGCAGACACAATATATACAACTCGGTAAATTGTTTCTGTTATACAAGTATTTTTTATTAACATTTTTACGAAATTACCTACTTATATCATATTTTCAACCAACCGGGTTTTACTCAAAAAAATACGTATGAAAGTATACTAAGGGCACCTTTATACGTATTTTTTAAGTAAAACACTCTTTTAAACCAAGCTACTGGAAACACGAATATCAGATTATTATATTTTACATATTAAAAGCAAAACTTTTGCTATTTCATTTATAATTTCAAAATACCAGACAATAACTTGCAAGATGTTTGCAAGTTAAATACATCTAACGCCCGAAAAATAATATGCAGATATTTTGCAAATTAAATGTTTTTTAGTATCTTTGCGACAAAATTATAAATCAAATATAAAACATAAAGAAAGGAGTTTGTATGAAAGCTCATGCAGAATTAAAGAACTTATTAAAAGGCAAGAAGATACAAGCATTTGTTAAAGACATGTGCTTGCATGCCTATCCCTGGACAGAACGCATTCCTGTAGAATATTTGGAATATAAGATATTCGAAGAGTTCCGTTTACGTGAATCAACAGGCGAAAAGACACGCATTGGACTCGACAAAAAGCTACAGGTAATTCCTGATGTTATACTATTCATTAAACCAGGTTATCGAGCTCTTAATCAAGGGCATTGTTTTACCATTGCTCTAGAAATAAAAGAGTTTAAAGAAGACCTGATGCGTGACGAGAAACTATGGAAGTATGTTGGCTGGACAGATTTCTTCTTCATTGCCGTACCTGATGATCTCACTCAATATGCGTTTGAAAAAATAGTCGAGGTGAACAACGAACACCCAGAGACACTATCGAAAATAGGTGTATTAGGTCTCGAAACGGGCGAATTATACTCTCATCCGCAACGCTCAGAAGTTAGTATTGAAAAGCAGAACCTGGTATTACAGAATGCAGTCTATAACTACGCCTTCAAAGATGCAAAGACTATTTTCTTCACTCCCGAAGAACTACCAGCACCAGTAGTTTTAACAGGAAAAAATATGGTTGAGGAAGATGCTAAAAACTCTGCGCAAAATAACCTGCAAGAAAACTGCACGTTAAGAAAAGGTGGCTATAAACAACTTTCTAACGAAGAAAAGGCTGCACGAAAAGCAGCCTTCCTGGCACGTCAGGAGTTTCGTGAGAAACGAGCTGTAGAACTAGCAGAAAAATCTACTGTACTCAATGAAGATATACGTCAACGCCTTATGGCACAACCGCCAAAAGCACAAGAAGTGTTCTGGAAAATACGTGAATCCAAGAACGGCAAGCAACTTCAAGATATAGTATCAGAACTTGACTATTCTCAAAGAACAGCCGCTTACGGACTTGCCAGTCTCACTTCTGCCGGATTGATCAAACGTGCAGGAAGTCGCAAGACTGGAGCCTACACGGTAACGGATATGGCGGCATGCGACACAACATGTGCGACATGCTCTATAGCCCTTCAGTGCAAGGACTACAAGCCTGTATGATTTCCTTAAAAAGTTTGGCTATCTCACGTATTCTTTGTACCTTTGTCGGCAATAACAATATTAAAATGAAGCAATCATGGAGTTACTTACATTTATCTTTTCCATCGCCCTGGCAATCGGGCTGGGCATGGCAATTTGGTTCAATACGAAGTCTGGCCAAAAGTGGATAGACAATCTTTAACGTACTAGATAAAGAGACTATGGCATTAGAAATAAGAAGAACACCTGTATTGACAGGTGAAGACGCAGAACGTTTTGTTCGTGAGGCGGAAGAGAATGAGAGAAATCCGCAAAGGAGAAGATTAGGCTTTTCTTTTGAGGATATTGACAGAATGATGGAACGTTCACGAAAATATCTAAAAGAGCATGGAGGAAAAGGACCTTTCGCAAAGTAAGTTTCTCTTTGAAAGGAACGTAAAGAATAACCGCTGCTGTTATGTGCTATTAAGTTAGTTTTTGTCTCTTCAGTGAGGCTGGACGTTCTCAGCGGAAGCCTATCGTTGTTGTGTGCGATTAAGTTCGTGTTTGCCTTTTCCAGAGGGTGGACGTGACAGATAGGCTTGCCCTCGGTACCTTGGTATCGAGGGTTTTATATTGTTTTTAATCTTTTTCGAAAAGAAAATTCTACCATATAGCAGCTATATGGTAGGTTGGAGATAAAGAAAAGGGATCCAAATACTCATTTTTCGTGTAAAAAGAATATCATCGCGCGCGTAAAGAGGAAAAGAATATTATTTATCAAGAGTTATACGCAAAAAACGAAAGTTTGTCAAAAGAATCGAAAAACGAGCTTTTCTGAAAAGAAAATAAGCCATGAAAAGTTTGGCTAATACAGCATTTTTTCGTATCTTTGCAAACGTGATGCGAAAGCATCAATACGTACAACAGCGTTAAGGCGTAACTGTAAAGTCGACACTCATGAACTTCGCAAACTCATCCGCTCGATAATCTTACAGGGATGCCCCATAGGGTGGATTGTACCTCTTTCACGACCGAGAAACCTTGGCCGTGAAAGATTTCGTATATACACACAACTGGGGGTGGACCAACTGAAGATTCTGGCGGAGTGGCAATGCGAAGGCCTATGAGTGCAGATGATTCGGTTTGGTTCCACCCCTTTCCGCTAACCTTACAATTCACAGAATAGTAAATGAAACGTTGTCAGGAGCCAGGCACAGACTTTAAAAATATGAAGAAACTTTTCTTTTCTATCGCTGCATTGGCACTAGCAGCTTCTTCAAATGCACAACAGGTAACGGCTCCAGAGCCAGAGTTCATTGGTAGCTATTGTATGCTCACTAGCGATTCTACATACGTCGTTCTTCCAAAGGAAAACGGCAAGGTAGAAAAACACCAGAACAAGTTCTCAAAGTTCTCCAAGATTGCAGGTGCTGTAAGTGACCTCGGTTTTGCAGGTGGCATGGTAGGACTTAGCACAGGTAGCATGGCTGGACTGGAGACTGGTGTAAGAGTGATGGGTACGGCTGCCGGTGTGGGGCTTGCTGCAGATGCAGTGAACACTTTGGCTGGAGTGGAAGGAATGGATATTGCTTTTGCTGGAGGCAAGTCTGCTCATTCTATCAAAAAGGACGGAAAGGATATCCGACTGCTCATCAAGGTTGAGAAGAATGATTATGACCCGATGGGCATCTACCGCATCGTGCGATTCAAGGCTTCTAAGAAGGACAGAAGAATACAGTGGCTGACACTTCAACCTGCGGTGCTCGGAAGCTCTGATGCACAGAAAAAGGGATATCTCTCCTTCTCTGGACATAAGTATGGCAACCAGAGCTATCTGCTTACCATTCCGGCTTCAGAGCTTGAACCAGGAGAGTATGGAATCATCTATATGGCAGTAGCTTCTGCACAGGAGATTCCTTTTGGAACATTTAGTGTAACAAAGTAAAATTACAAGATTATGGAGACATTATTAATGATGTTGTTTGTTGGTGCCTTGGCTAAGGGCACAACAAAGGCTGTGCTTGGTGGTGGTAAGAGAAGAAAGCCAAGAACCAACTGGGATCGTCTGAGTTACGAGCAGAAAGCCTGGTTGCATGATTATTCTAAGTAGAATATTCCAATACTGTAACACAAAGAAAGGGATTTTTGATGGAAGAACCAAGACGTAGAGAAAATTGGCAAGACCTTGTTACGGCCGAGCAGATAGAAAAGTACAATGCTATCCAGTTAAAAACGATGGAAACCAAAAAGTTGAGTCGTACCGATGGAGCTTTTCTTAAAAAGCTCGATAGGAAAACAAGGGTTTGTAACTCTTGCGGTAGAACTGTAGAGGAAGCCAAAGGATGGGGCGTTTTTGACTTTGTAAATCCAGATGGAACAAGGATTCCATGTGGATATGATCTGATGTGCTTTGAATGCACGATGAAAGAAATCATGTTTAAAGGGATTCTCGGTCAACTCTAGAACGTGACATATATGAACACATTACTTGATATTGTCATTCGCATTACAGACAAATCGATGGGTGATGCCACCGACATGCTGACTTTCTTTTTCTCATTTGCCCTGGTTGTTGGTCTCATCCTGGCAATTTGGTTCAATACGAAGTCTGGCCAGAGGTGGATAGACAGCCTTTAACGTAGTTAAATATGAGTGGACAGATATCATGATTCCGTGATATTTCATTCACTAAACCATGATAATATAGATAGTGTAACACATTCAAAAGCGCATAGATATAAATGCAGATTGAATGTGTTACATAATCAGTTTATTATTTGTATCTTTGCCAAAAGAATTTTTAAAGAAAGGATATAATATGGCATTAAAAATAAAAAATCGTGAAGAAGCAATAGCTGTACTTCGTGATATGGTTCAGAGAAAAAAGGAAATGGAGAAACAAGTTCAAGAAGAATTTGCCAAAATACGTAAAGAAGCAAAAAATCATAGCCTTACTAAAAGAAGTGGTAGATGAAGCTGCCGATAATGAAGGTTGGGCACAGCTTAGCGGTCTTTCCAACAGGATTCTTAACAAACAGCCAAATTTTGATGTAAAAGACTATGGCTACAGCAAGTTTATCAAGCTTATTGAGGCGTGTGAGAGTTCGTTCCTCATCGATAAGGAGCATCTTATCAAGAAGAAAACGAAGACGATTAAGAGAATGTGCTTAAAGAACAAATGAACTGGTGATATTTCATTCATTAAAACATGTTGAACTACCCACAAGCTAAAGACTTGTGGGATTCCGACTTCATCAAGGAATGCTTGCAAGCAAGTCTTACGCCCTCTCCATCGGTGTAATCGACAGTTCCTGCCGATATATTTCTTAAACCTTCATCAAGTATATTTTTTGCTGCATTCAGGTCGCGGTCTATCAACTCACCGCAATTTGGGCAAGTATAGTAGCGGTCTGACAAAGACAGATCCTCCTTGACATGGCCACAATAATGGCATGTCTTCGAGGATGGATAGAACCGGTCTATCTTAACCAGAGTTTTGCCGTACCACTTTGCCTTGTACTCCAACATGGTAACGAATGTACTCCAGCTAGCATCAGAAACAGACTTGGCAAGATGACGGTTTCTTACCATTCCCTTGATATTCAGGTCCTCGCAGCACACCACATCGTATCTGCGAATGAGGTTAATGGAAATCTTATGCAGCTTGTCCTTGCGGCAAGACATGATTTTTTCCTGCAACCTGGCCACCTTGATACGTTGTCTGTTCCATGAGCCGCTTCCCTTCTTCTTACGTGAAAGATGCTTTTGCATCGTTGCCAGCTTCTTTGAATACTTCTTGATGAACTTATTTGATGAGTATCTGTCACCATTGGAGGTAATCACGAAATCCTTCAAGCCCAAGTCGATGCCGACACTCAGATTGGTTTTCTCCAAGTCTCCGACCTCAACCTGCGCCATGATGCAAACGTAATACTTTCCGCCCGGTGTTACAGATACTGTCATATTTCTTAACTCGCCCAGAACATCCTGACTCTTGGCGAACCTGATACCCCCTTTGAATTTCGGGATGAATATTCTGTTGCCTTCAACCTTAAAATGCTGGGGAACAGCAAAGCTGCCCCCATGTTTCTTTGAGTGAAAGCGTGGGAACCTGGTTCTCCCCTTGAAGAAGTTCACATAGGCGGTCTCCAAATGGCGCAAGGCATGCTGCAAAGTCTGACTGTTGATTTCCTTCAACCAGGAGAAGGCCTCGGTCTTTTTCATTGCCGTCAGCTCCTTTGCCTGCTCATAGTAGTTGGAACTCTTCCTGGTCTGCTCATACTGTTCCTTGCGCTTGGCGAGAAAATGATTGTAGACAAAGCGGACACTACCAAAATAATTCGCAAGCATTTTCTCTTGCTCCTTATTCGGGTAAAGCCTAAACTTATATGTCTTCTGTATCATCTTCATAGTGTACAAAGATACGGATTTTTCTCGAAATACAAAGGAAAAATGCAATTATTTGCTAAAAATTACACTATTTCAATATATGTGATGCAATTCAGAAAGTACATTGAGAAACAAGGCTAAATCTTGTGTCAATTCATCCCAAAGGCTAAAGACCTTTTGGTTTTCTTGGCAACATTATATAAAGAGGTGGAGAACAATCTCCAGTCAGGAACCTCTACCATAGCCAGGAGGTGGCGGCTCTGGTTGCGTATATACACCATACACTTATGAAGCAAGCTAGCTTGTCTGGCCAGCTTCTCGTTTTTATGCTTAACAGCCTCCAATTGCATCGCCTTATCCTTTTTTTCAGTTCCTTCTTTGCCTTTTTCAACTCTGCTTCTTGAGTAGTTTAAATTCTGTCTGCAGCAGCACGTATGCGGTTTGAAACCTCGCATAGTGCTTCACGGAGCATAATCTTCTCTTCTTCGGTGAAACCTCCCACTCCACCATTTCCATCGATGCCATCGAGTTTGTGATAAAGCCATGATGCTGACTTGCCGAAATATGTATGTGCTATCTCTCGCCACGAAATTAGCATCTGAATATCCTGGATGCGCTGCTTTACTGCGCTATCCTTGTTCTGTTTAACTGTTGCTACTGCTATTTCCATAATCTTATATTTCTATATACTTTTATCTATGTTTTTACACTGCAAAGATACTACAAATTTTCGTATTACTCGAACCCTTACTACGAAAAAGCGTATTGCCAGGTAAGATTTAACATTTGGGTGCAAAAAAGCCCCCGATGCGTCACGCACCAGGGGCTTAAAGAGTTCATTTTAATTACTTTATGAAAACACAACCATCAAAAGACGGCTGCTTGTAAATCTGCTTTAATATTGCCCATACAGGCGTTGAGTCGCTGGTATGTTTTCTCTCCTGCAGTTTTGACTCCACTTACATACTGGCGCATGAGTGATGGGTTGATGCCTGCACGTCTGGCAATCTCGGTAGCGTTGAGAAAGGAGAACTCCTTGAAGAAAGCTTGCACGTCGTACTTATATGTAAACGTCAAGTCTTGCAAGTCCTTGTTGTTAGGGTCATCTTCCCTACATTCCTGAAGAGCCTTCATGAAGTCGGCCTTGGCTTCCTCAGCGGTCGCACCATCGCCATCTATGACACCATAATTACCCAATGGCTCATCATTGTAACAAGAGTATCCGCCATCACCATATTCTAAAATCAGCACTACATTCTTTGCCATATATCTTATTTGTTTAAATTCCCTACAAAAAGAGTTCTCCACACGTCTATCACCACAACACGCTCAATTGCAAGGTTAAGGGCAGTTGCCCGGACTATTGTCCGAGCAACGTCTTTTTAATGCGTCTAAGCAACCCTGTCTTAACCTCATGGCTACCATGTCTTGGAATTCTGATTTTCATCCCATTCTTGGGATTGAACCATTCATCGTGCTCGGCACCATGTCGAGTGATAAAGCATCCCGCTTTAGTCAACTCATTGTACAATTGATTGTGTTTCATTGTTGTAATTAAACATGTAAAAGAACTCTTTGTCTGAATGACACTGCAAAGGTAGCTAAAAAGCTATAAAATACCAAATATTTAGGTAGCTTTTCCGCTACGTTAACTAAACTTTAACATTTGGGAACAAAAAACATCTATTCTTCACGCACGGATGGCTCCAAACTAAAAAAAACTTATACAAAAGGGGTAGAGAATTATCCCTACCCCTACCCTCTTGTTTGGCGATTTTTCAAGAAGTTTGACGAACATAGAATAAGTTCTGTGAACGCCTGCGTTTACTTGGCTGCAAAGATACTCATTTCTGATGAAGATCCCAAGCCATTTCTTCATATTTCTCCAAAGTTTCCCTCATTTGCAATTCCAGTTTTTCCAACTCCGGAATAAAATTCTCTTCCAACAACGTCCACGTTCTGTTACGTACATACTGTAGAGTTCTGTGAAGTTGATTAACTTGCTTGGACAGTATTTTGTTTTTCTTCTTCAAATCTGTCATTTGCTTCTGAAGAACTTTCTCATCGA
>ERZ1026866.1058-NODE-1058-length-14924-cov-77.687941_pt1 | contig 14924 bp, 10 predicted proteins | sample MGYA00380163_ERZ1026866 | MGnify/ENA primary metagenome ERZ1026866 (study PRJEB33269, sample SAMEA4719799) | human gut metagenome | biome: human-associated habitat; feature: organic feature; material: feces | place: Cameroon | collected 2013-10 ...
AAGTTAACTCATTTTTCTGATATATCCGACAAATCATTCGCAAAATGTTATTAAAATCCTCGAAAATATCAATGGAACAGATCTTCCATGGTCAATTCTCTCTGTATGATGCTGCTTGTTTTGGCTGCAAATAGACAAAAAATACCACTTAAAGCCAAACGAATGGGTAAGAAAGTGGCTCTAAGTGGTAATTTTAACATACTTAGAGCCAAAAAGGTATTGCAAGAGTACAACTTTTATTCGAAAGTAGAGCCATTTAAGATGATATTTTTTAGGTAGGCTTACACTTTTAGGCAAGAATGTTTGGAGATAAAAAATAAAAGGTGTATATTTGCAGCGTGATTACTATTTAAAATGAGGAGGTAAATATGGATAGATATCAAATTATACGTATAATCCATGACTATATGTCTAAGAAGCCTGTGTTGAAGGCATGGATCTTTGGGTCTTTTGCTCGTGGTGAAGAAAAGGCTCAGAGCGATATAGATATTCTCTTTGTCCCCGATTTTGAGCATGGTTCGTTTACTTTGCTTACTCATGGAGGAATGTATGAGGAATTGAAGCAACTGCTAGGTCGTGAAGTTGACTTGGTAGTTGATGGCTCTTTGCGTCCGTATGCTCAGGAGAGTGTGGAACGAGATAAAATCTTGGTATATGAGAGAGCTAGTTAGGGATAAAGGAAGATTGGAAGATATTGTGGAGTATTCTTCCAACGTACTCAAAATCATTGATGAGATAGATTGGGAACATTATTGTGGGGAATGATGAACTTGTTCTTCTATACTCTTGGGGCCTTAATCGCAACAAGGGCATTTGCAGATTATGTCGGCAAATGCCCTTGTTGGCTTATATTGCAAATTCTTTATTCAACCATTTCCGCATACCTTTTGAACAGCTCAGCTACGCAGTCGCTCTCCGTCATCTTGGTGGAGAAGCCGTAGGCTGCCATCACGGCTCGGTCGTTCTGGCGATGGGCTTGTAAAAGCTCCTTCGGCATGAGCGTAGGGTCATAGAGGTCGGCGAGCGAGGAGTCGGGGTATAGGGCGCGGGCATCGAGTATAGCCTGGGCACTCTGCTCTATCTTTGCCTTTTGCTCGGCTGTGGGCGTAGGCCAAGGGAAGTTGTTATACACCACGTCCTTGCTGTAGCGATAGTCGCTCTTCAGGCGACCGCACACCGCTCGCATCCATGCCATGTGGACGTTCGATTCCAAGATGCCGAAGTGGTAGAGGGTGGCGGAAGGGATGAGAAGCACAATCAGGCTTTTTGATGCTGCTATCTTTTTGCATAAAGTAAGCAGTTTTTGTATATCTATTCACTATTTGTAAGTTTTTTGCCAATTAATTGCATAAAATTATCAAATTATTAGCGTATATCGAAAATAATGTGTAACTTTGCAACCGCAAACAGTTATCAATTATTTAGCATGCGGCTATCAGTTCCGCTAATGAATATTAAAAGTAAGTTAGAAAATGGCATATACAAGATTGAGTGCTGCCGAAGCGGCAGCGATGATTAACGATCAAGATACAATCGGATTGAGTGGTTTCACACCAAACGGCGTGCCTAAGGCAACCTTCCGCGAACTCTCCAAGAGAGCCGTGGCTGAGCATGAGGCAGGCAGACCATTCCAAGTAGGCATCCTGACAGGTGCTTCTACTTCACAAAGTATCGAAGGTGACATGGCAGCAGCCCATGCCATCAAGTTCCGTGCGCCATTTTCTACCAACAAGGACTTTAGAACTCATACCAACCTGGGCGAGATTGATTATGAGGATATGCACCTCGGCCACATGGCTGAGCGCCTGCGCCGTGGTTTCTATGGCGAAATAGACCTTGCCATCATCGAAGTATCAGATTTGGAAGAAGGTGAAACTACCTGCAAGGCATTCCTTACCTCTGCCGGCGGCATTGTTCCTACCATCGTCCGCCTTGCCAAGAAGGTGCTCATCGAGAAGAATACCTTCCACAGTCCAGCTTCCCGCTATCTGCACGATGTATATGAGATAGCCGAATGCCCGTTCCGCACACCTATCCCTATCTTGAATGTGGGCGATAGAATAGGTAAGGAGTATGTGGAGATTGATGCACATAAGATTGTGGGTGTGGTGGAATGCAACATCCCGGAGGAGGCGCGTGCCTTCAAGCCTCTCGACCCTGTGACCGAACAGATGGGACACAATGTGGCTGATTTCCTGGTCAGCGACCTGAAGAAGGGACATATTCCTCCTCAGTTCCTGCCTTTGCAGAGCGGAGTGGGCGTAACTTCCAATGCCGTTCTTGAGGCATTGGGACAGAATCCTAACGTGCCGGTATTCAGCGTTTATACCGAGGTGGTTCAGGATGCTGTAGTGAAATACATGCGCGAGGGAAGAATCAAGGATGCTTCCTGCTCTTCGCTCACCGTAACCAACGATACATTGAAAGAGGTGTATGATGATATTGATTACTTCAAGAAGCATCTCACCATCCGCCAGAGCGAGATTTCAAACTCTCCTGAGGTCATCCGCCGTCTGGGTGTCATCGCCATGAATACCGCCATTGAGTGCGATATCTACGGCAATGAGAACTCCAGCCATATCTGCGGCAGCAAGCTGATGAATGGTATCGGCGGTTCCTGCGATTACGAGCGCAATGGTTACATTTCTATCTTCACCACGCAGAGTACCACCAAGAACGGCTGCATCTCTGCCATTGTTCCGATGTGCAGTCACGTGGACAGCACCGAGCATGATGTGGATGTCATTGTTACCGAACAGGGAGTAGCCGATCTCCGTGGCAAAGGCCCATTGCGCCGTGCCAAAGAGATTATCGAGAACTGTGCCCATCCGGATTACCGCCCTATGCTCCGTGAGTATCTGAAGTTTGCCGAGAAGGGCCACGAGCCACAGAGCATGCGTGCTGCCCTCGCCATGCACGATACATTCCTGAAGAAGGGCGATATGAGATTGACAGATTTCGGAGAATATCTGAAATAAGAGAAGACCGAAAGATTGTGAAAACCTAGAAGACAAATCTTTCATAGATGACTCAGAAAAATATTGAATTATATGATAAGCGGCATTCATATCCAAGGAATGCCGCTTATTATTTGTTATAAGCATATAGAAAACACTTTAATTCTATATGAATAAACTATACTCCCAGAAGAAAGTTCCGCATAAAGACGCTGAACGGAGAAGTAATTAGGCATCAAAACTTTTTCTTATCAGAACAAGAATAATTTCAATTAACATAGGAGAAAGTTTATCCCTTAATCGAGCTATCGCACGACGCTTCTGTACCTTCACCGTCTCAGCGGAGATGTCCAGTTGCTCTGCAATCTCCCTATTTTTCTTCCCCTCCATGCAAAGAAGAAAGACTTCCTTTTGGCGAGGAGGCAACTCATCTATCGCAGCAAAGAGTTGACGATAGATTTCTTCCTTATTAAAAATATCCAAGGTATCATCCACCAGCATAAACTCCTGCAGATTATCAACTATACTCTGCCGATAGTTGTTGTGTACCGTTTGATGACGCAGGTAATTGAGAGCAGAGTTATGCACCGTATTATATAAATAGGCGGAAAACTTGGAAATACTGTTGAAAAAAGGGCGACGTTCCCATAGAACAGAGAAAAGATCCTGCACGATATCTTCTGCAATGGTCATTTCCACAAACTGACAACCATAACTCACCAAGGCACGATAATATTTATCGTACAACAACTCGATGGCCTGATTATCCCATTGGCAAATTATTGCAATTTCAATATCACTTTTCTCACTCATGAGTGCAAAGATACGCATTTTTATGCAGTAAAATTAAAAAATGCAACTTTTTTTCACTTTTTTCTTGATTTTTGTAACCACAAACGCACCCAAGTGTGTTATAATAGTAAATACAGAGAATAATTCTATCACAAAAGTATTAGAAAATATGAATAAGAATATTGATATCAATACACTCGTCAGTAAATTACTGACTGGCGAAATCTCAGAGGAAGAAGGCAAGGAGCTCTTATCAAGAGTAGAGCAAGATGCGTCGCTAAAAGACAAGATAGAGCATCTCATGAATGAAGATGATTTTCTCCAACGCTACCATCTCTACAAGAGCATTGATGCCGAGAAAGCAAAAGCTACATTCAAAGCATCTCTCCAACATGCAGAGGAACAGGAAGATAGAAATGATGACAAAGCTGCTACCATCATCTGGTTGCGACGCATAGCCGCTGCAGCAGCTATCGCCCTCATATTAATGGGTACATGGATGTATTTCGGACATCAAGGTTCCACCCCACCAGCCGTCATCACCGCAGAACTGCATCAAGCCATAGAACGGGTTCAGCAGAATGACATGAATGGAGCTACACTTACCATCAACGGCAAAACCATCAAGGTGAAAGATGCACAGAGTGCATTGGCACAAACAGAAAAAGTAGCTGACAGTAAGGATGGAAGCAGTTTCTTTGGAAGCGACGAAATAACAGAAAGCTCCCTGATAACAAAGAAAGACAAGGAATTCTGGATGGTACTGGACGACGGAACCTACGTGCATCTCAACTACAATACCACCCTCATCTATCCTAATCACTTTGTAGGCAGCGAGCGTAAGGTAAAGCTCAAGGGAGAAGCCTATTTCATCGTGGCCAACGACTCGAAGAAACGACCTTTCATAGTAGAGACTGCCAACGGAGATGTACACGACTATGGTACCGAGTTTAATGTCAACACGATGAAGGAAAAAGGTGTAACCAGCGTTGTTCTGGTGAAAGGTAAAGTTGGTGTGAGCAGCAAGTACGGTAAAGAATACCTGTTGAAACCAGGCGATATGGCAACCCTGAAAGCAGGCAGAACACCAGACATCCAGCAAGTGGATGTTAATCTTTACACCTCTTGGAACACGGGCAACTTCTTGTTCGACGGCTGCACGCTGCAAGATCTGATGGAAGTTATCTCCCATTGGTACAACATGAAGGTGGAGTTCTCGTCCGAAGACATGAAAGAACTGCGATTCACAGGCAGCATTGACAAATACGAACCGATGGGACAGACTCTCAATGCAATAGAGAATATCACAAGATTGAAGATAACTGCCAAGGAAGGCATCATCAACATCAGAGAATATAAACATTAATATTATATACAACATGAAGAGATTTTTATCAATAATGGCAATAGCCTTGTTAGCGTGCATCGCAACAATGGCTGCCACAGCCAAAAAGACGAATCTGAAAGTACTCTATGTAGGAGGTCATTCCGACATAGAGACTTTTGGAGTAGCAGACTATGACAAGGAAGCTCATGCCAAGAGTATCGTGACAAGAACTGCCGCCTGGAAAGTCTTTCTTGAAACATATTTCACTACAGTGAAAACGGTACAAGGAAAAGACTACAACTACAGGATGTCATACGACTATGATGTAACCATCATTGATGGCGACCCAACTCCTATTGAGCCACGTCGCACAATCATTGAAAATGACAGATTCAGCAAGCTGATACCAGCCAAGTATTTCCCAGAGAACTTTGACCGTCCTGTCATCACCATCGCAGACGAAAGCGAGACAACAGGTCGCTATATCGGTGTGAAAAACGACTGGTATTGTCTCTGCCTTCTTGGTCATGCTTACAACATGAATACCAAGAGTGCCATCTTCAAAGGTCCTTATAAGGTGAAGATAACCACCACAAATCGCCCAACTCCTGCTGGCGCAAAGGAATATGCAGAAATGTGCCAGGAGAAGCTTCCAGATATGATTCCGATGTGGAAAGTACAGAATAAAGACTATAGCAACACCAAGGGTTATAAGGCAGGTTTGGTTACTCGCCAGTGGGGCTATCTGGATTCTCCTGATACAGAAATCATATCGGGTGGCGAAAGTGCCAAGAGCTATGGAGCCATCGCCATCGGTCGCCATGCCAACTTCTTGCATTGGGGTTTCTCTGCGTCTCCTGCAGATATGACAGAAGAAGCTAAGCCGGTTTTCCTCAATGCAGTTATTTATATCAACAAGTTTAAAGGTCATCATATCATTGCCCGCAAACTCAATGAGGGAATTTCTACCCGCACTACAATTGATGAGCACAAATATACCGTAAGCAAAGAAAACTACGAAGCTTACAAAAACTCGATTGAAGGTTTTAACAATCAGATTAAGCATCTGGCGGATTCACTTCAAAAGGTGGTTGCTGCTGGCGGCAAGATGAGCGAAACAGACAAGATGTATATGAAAATGGCAGAAAATCCTCAACCCATTCCATCCTATATTGACTATGTAAAGGAAAGGGCAGGAGAACTGTATGAAATGTTTGGCACCGATGTTGACAAATATTCAAGCTATTATACCGAAAATCGCCCATATTTCTATGGCAATCTGAACGATTATGATATTAAGCTCGATGAAGATGCCAAGAGCATCGGCATCGCCAATAACGACAAGCGTATCCTTGACAAAGCTATCTCCATGTGGGAAAAAGGTCAAGACATAGAGAAGGCAAAGCGCATCCTCTATCGCTATACGTTGCTCCGTTACGACAATGCCAAGCAATGGCGAGAGTGGTATAATAAATATCAGAGCAAACTCTTCTTTACTGAAAGCGGAGGCTGGCTGTGGCTGGTCAATGATCTCGATCCGAAGACTCCAGGCAATGACTACAGCGTTCTCAAATTCTACGAATTCAATGAAAGCAACATCGCTCCTATCCAAGAGAAAGCAACCAAAGAAGAGCCTGTTGCCCTATCATCCGCTGTCAGCACTGTGGGCAAAGACAAGGAACTCATCATCCGCATGAAGATATATCCAGGCTATCACATCTATGCAAAGGTAAGCGATCAGGACCCTTATATCCAGACGACTTATGACCTCAAGGCAGAAGGCGATGTCAAACTGGTAGGCGAACTTCAGAAACCTGTTGGCAGACCTATGGCAGGCTCTAAATCTATCATCCTTGAAGGTGAGCAGATTTTCCGTCAGAAGATAGAAGGCAAATCGGGTAAGATTACCTTTATAGTCAACTATCAGGCTTGCGATAGCCATGTTTGTCTGATGCCAAAGAGCAAGACTATCACGATAGAATTATAAAAATATTGGTTTAATTTTATAACAAGAGAGAATGAAAGAATTTGGAAGAATGAAACGAATCCTTTTCGCTACCTCCCTGCTTGTAGGAGCAACCCTATGTGGAGGAACCAGTACTGCTATGGCTCAGCAGCCAAAGCACCAGACGGTAACTATCAATGCAAAGTCGATGAGCGTGAAACAGTTCTTCGCTGAAGTCAAGAAACAGACTGGCTTGAACTTCATCTACAGTACAGATTTGGCAGCCAAGTTGCCACACATCACGGTGAATGCCACCAACCGCCCGTTGCGCCAAGTACTTGACGAGGTGATGAACAAGGTAAACTGCCGTTATGAGATTGAGGGTAATATCGTGACTATCACTCGCCGTATAGCAGGTGAACGAGTACGTAATGTATCCGGTGTCGTCACCGATGAAAGTGGCGAGCCACTGATTGGTGTGTCCGTATGCATCGACGACAGCAAGGTTTGCACCATCACCGACAGCAAGGGTTTCTATACCTTGAAGGTGCCAGCCAATGCTTGCACCTTAAAGTTCAGCTACCTCGGTATGAGCAATGCAGAATTGCGTCTGGGAAGCGGTAGAGCACCTTTAAGCCGTAACATACAGATGGTTACCGACAATCAGCTTTCTGATGTTGTGGTAACAGGTTATCAGGAGATTTCCAAACCTAAGATGACAGGTTCTGTCACTACCATCACCTCAGCCAAATTGGACGAGCGTTACACCACCAACATCATGAACAACCTCGAAGGTCGCGTGGCAGGTCTTTCCACTTATAATGGAAAGATGACTATCCGTGGAACCTCCTCTCTCTATGCCGAGACCACCCCATTGCTGGTAGTGGATGGCGTACCTGTAGAGGGAAACATCGACGATTTGAACCCTTACGACATCGAGAGCGTAAACATATTGAAGGATGCCGCAGCCAATGCCATCTATGGTGCCCGTGCATCCAATGGTGTCATCGTAGTAACCACCAAGAATGCCAAGAAGGCAGGCAAGATAGACATCGACTTCGCAGCCAACCTCACGGTATATGAGAAGAAGAACGTAGATTATGCCGACAATTTCTATATGACTCCAGAACAGCAGGTGGATGCGGAGGCCAAGTATTGGGACTACTATTTCTTCCATAATGATGGTGAAGTGGCTGACCCTATCGGTACTACTGCTCAGTCAATCTCTATGGGTACCCAAGCAGTAACTCCTATCGAATATGCCTATTACCAGCGAGCTAAGGGAGAAATTTCCGAGGAAGATTTGCAGAACCAGTTGGCTTCTTTCAAGAAGAACAACTATGCCAAGGAGTATGCAGATGCTGTATATAAGCAGAGAGTGATGCAGCAGTACAACCTCTCACTTCGTGGCCGCAGCGATAAGTTCACCAACAACCTGACTATCAACTATAAGTATGACAACAGCGGACTGATCAATCATTTCGCCAATCAGTTCAATGCCCAGTATAAGGGTTCATACAATGTAGCCAAGTGGCTCACAGCCTCCATGACTATCAATGGTATCTATAGCAAGAGTAAGGAAGTAGGTTACGACAACAATAGCTACTATAGCGATATCTGGAAACAACCAGCCTATATGCCATTCTATAATGCTGATGGAAGCATCAAAGGACAACACTATTGGTATGATGGCAATGATTACATGACCTTCGGTTCTCCTTTTGAGGATTTAAGCTCCAATCCAGTGGATGAGTATTACAATAACACCCAGGTTACCCGCCGTCAGTATATGCGCTATCATGGAGATTTGCTCTTCAAGATTATTGACGGATTGACTGCCAATGCCCAGTTTGTATATGAAACCAATCATAACACCGTAGAATGGAATGCAACACAAGATAGTCATGTGATGCGTACCATGCGTAATGCTTATTATTATCAATCTGCAGATGGCACTATCAAGAACTACGTTCCTACCACTGGCGGTCTGCTCCGTACTACAAATAGTGACGGACGTTATTGGACAGCACGTGGACAGTTGAATTATGCCAAGACCTTTGGCAAGCACGACATCATGGCGATTGCCGGCTTGGAATTCCGTGAAACCAAACTGACAGGTTCTAAGGCCTTAATGCTGGGTTATGACGACCAGTTGCAGACAAGCTCTACCCACACAATAGACTTTGGAACATTGAGTACCATGAACTATTCACCTCTTTTCTTTGGCGCCTCAGGTGGTTTCCCTGCAAACCAGTTTGTATTCGATCCTTATATCAATGAAGGAATGGGAGTTGTTCCTGAGACTCACCACAAGTATGCTTCTGGTTATTTCAACCTTACCTATACTTATGATGAGAAATACAATGTGTTCGGTTCATTCCGTAAGGACTATGCTGATGTATATGGCTTGAACGCCAAGTTCCGCGGCACGCCACTCTGGTCTGTAGGTGCAGGATGGTTGATTCATAATGAAGACTTCATGAAGGATATCAAATGGGTAAACTTCCTGAAACTCCGTGCCAGCTATGGTGTGACTGGTAACATCTATCAAGGTGCAACCAGTTATATGACAGCTACATCAGGAGAACTCAATCAATATACCAACTTGCCATACGGCACCATCGAAAGTCCTGCCAACCCTAACTTGAAGTGGGAGCAGAGCCGCACTACCAATATCGGTATCGACTTCGGATTGCTCGACAACCGCTTGCGTGGTTCCATCGATTATTATAACAAGGTGGCAAAGGATGTGTTCTCTTATCGCACCCTCGACCCAACAACGGGTTTCACCTCTATGTTCGTCAACATGGCTTCTATGCGCAATCGTGGTATAGAATTGCAGATTACTTATGATTGGCTGAGAGGGGCAAGCCGTAAGAATTGGAGTTGGACCACCAACTTCACCATGTCACACAACAGTAATATTGTAACCGATGTAGAGAACCCATCAAACAGCGCATCCCAGTTGATTGAAAGACCATACGTCAAAGGAAAGCCATCCAGCGCCCTCTGGTCATACCGCTTTGCTGGCATCAGCGACCAAGAAGGCGAGAAGGGTCAATCTCTGTTCTACATTGAGGATGGGGGCAAATCTCACAGTGCAACAGGCAAAAGTATAAGCATCTTGGAATACTCTGGTCAGAGCGAGCCAAAGGTTATCATGGGTATGGACAACAGCGTAAGATGGAACGGATTCTCTTTCAGCATTCTGATGGCTTACTATGGCGGTCACATGATGAGAGCCTTGGCGCATAATGAAACATTCTCAAGCACCTGGAGCACCGCTATCGCCAGCTATTTCCTGAATGCATGGACACCAGAACACCCAACAGATATTCCAGGCATTGGCAGATATGCCTCTACAGCGACTGGCTCTGAAACGACCTATAGCAATAATGCTATTCATCATGCAGACTTCCTGAAGATTAGAAATATCGTATTGGGCTATGACTTCCCACAGGAGTGGTTCAGAGGAACAGGCATCAATCGCTTCTCTCTCCGCTTCCAGATAGACAATCCTAAGTATCTATGGGTAGCCAACGATGTGCATGTTGACCCAGAGACTCTTGGACTCCGCAATCCAAGTTCATACATCTTTGGTCTGAACATCAGTTTCTAATCTCTAGAATCATATAACATAAAAAGTAAGATCACAATGAAAAAAACAATATACAGTTTACTGGCAATCACAGCATTGCTGTTCTCATCTTGTGAGAGTTTCACGGAATTGGAGCCAAAGGGCAAGAACTTGCTTACCACAACCGACCAATTAGAAATGCTTCTCAACAAAGAGTATGAGGGATGTTCCTCTGATATGCGACAAATGGCTGGTGATATGATATATGCCTACAGCAATGTAGCAACAATCATCAGTCAGCCAGTTAAGACCCGCAACGTCATCATCTGGACTTACGATGAAGCCAATATGGACAAGATGGCAGAATTGACTTCCAGTGATCAAGACTACACTAATTTCTACGGCTACATCGGCACGATTGCCAACCCAATTCTCTCAAAGGTTGATGCCGCATCTGGTACAGAAGCAGACAAGAAACTTTTGAAAAGCGAAGCCCTGACATTGAGAGCCTGGTCATTCTATATGTTGGTCAACAAGTTTGCCAAGGCTTACAATCCAGCTACAGCTGCTACAGATCCAGGAATTATCCTGATGACAGAGGATAAAGATATCCAGACTGCTCAACCTAAGAGTACGATTGAGGAAGTTTATCAGCAGATACTCAAGGATGCCAATGAAGCAATTGAGATAGATGGTCTTCCTAACTCTGCCGTTAACAAAATGCGCTTCAGCAAACCTGCAGCTTATGCCGTAAAGGCATTGGCATTGCTCAACATGCAGAAGTATGACGAGGCAGAAGAAGTGGCCAAGCAGGCTATCGACATCAATGGCACCATTAACAACTATAATACCTCATATCTTGGTAGTACCCAAGGTTATATAACAGGCGGGACTTATCCTGTTATCAATCGTGGCAAGAAAGGAACCGATGAGGATTATTTCTTAAATGGAAATTCTGAAAGCTTCAATGCTTACACCCCTACTACCATGGCAAACTTTGAGGATGGACATGCCTATAAGGACAAGATGAGCAATATGAATATGATGTATGATTACATGATGGATGCCGGAGTAAGTATGCTGGGTGAAACTGGTTTCAATTTTACTTTTGATCTCAACTCGTTATGGAATGATGGTGGTCTTCGCTCTACCCAGATGTATCTCACCATCGCTGAATGCGAGACCCACAAAGGCAACTACGATACAGCCATGGAATATCTCGACAAGGTGCGCGTAAACCGCATCGATCCAGCCAGGTATCAGCCCCTCAAAGGCACAGTCAGCACCAAGGAAGAAGCCATCAAGCACGTGAAGCAGGTGACCATGAATGAGGACATTTACTCTGTCAATATCTTCATAGACAAGAAGCGCTGGAACCAGTGCGATGGCTGGAAGCAGAACTATAGCCGCACACTTGCTGGAAAGACTTATACCATCACTCCAGACAGTAAAATGTGGATATTCCCATTCCCTCAGAGCGTGATAAACAATAATGGTAATATCACACAGAACTACAAAGAATAAGAAAACAATATACAAATTTCCGAAAACGAAAAGAGGTCAAGCAAAGCATTTCAACAAGCTTTACTTGACCTTTCTTTATCTCCCTTTACCTATACCGATAAAGCAGTCGAACCCTTTTAGTCTGCATCAGCTAACTGAGACGTCTGAACTCGCTGACTGAACTACTTGAGTTGCTTGATTGAACCACTTGAGTTAGCTGACTGAACCACTTGAGTATTCTTCTTCATGTGCTTGCATGCAACCATAAAACTTTTTCAGCAACTTTTTCCGGAAGTATGGAAGAAGGCAGAGTTGAAGGCAAACATGAGGCCAACACAGAAACAGCACAACGTTTGCTGGCGATGGGACTTTCTGCCGAACAGGTTTCCAAAGCTACCCAGCTACCTTTGGAAATCATTAAGAATCTGAGCAATTCATAAACGGAGACGTAGATTACGAATATCTCCATATAATCAAGGGTCTATACGCTACCTGTTCATCGTGGCATATAGACCCTTGTATTTTGCCGTTAGGCGTTATAATGACTGTTACTCAGCCCAATACCAGCCATCATCATCTTTTGCTAGACTACTACCGCTACCAGCACTTCCTTGACCCATAGTCGAGGCTGCGAGGAGGGTGCAAGAGGTGATGTTTACCACCTGCATCTCTGGCTTTGTATATTCTTTCTTTTTCATATCCTTTTGATTTTAAAATTCTTTACTTAACCATGATTTTATAAGTCTTGCTGCCACGCTTCACGATGTTCAGACCCTTCTGCAGACCATTGGTACGACGACCATTCGCATCATAGTATTCTGCATTGGCATCGTTGCTGATAGCGTTGAGGTTGTCAATGGCAGTAGTGCCATCACCCTTTCCGATGCTCAGCATGGCTGCTCTTGCCTGAGATGCTGTGGCAGGATGGATGTATGCACGCATCGATTTGATGCCCACGCGATTGCCACCATCCAAGTCAGAGACACGCCAGAACTTGTCCTTACCAATGATGTAGTCGTTTTCTGCAAGACCCTGATTGCCATTGCCGCCAATCTTGGTGAATGAACCTACGAGGTTGACATCTGTGTTTGTTTCTGCTAATGGCTCTTTAACGAGGTCTGCATTTTGTGCAGAAATTTCAAGCTCCTGCACACCCTCATTCATCTTGAAGAGCACTGGAGTGCCGGCAGGAATTTCTGCTCCTTCGTAACTCTCAAGGGTGATGCAATCATTGTCAATACCTGTGAGACGATAGAACTTACATCCTGTTTCCAGACTCTGGTCAATGGCGAAAGGCAAGCAGAGCGTCCCCCATGTAGAGCCTACCTTTATCTTGCGACTATAAGATGCAGCCTTGGCTGCGAACGGCTCATAAGCCACGAAGTCCTTGCCGTCTTCAAGAGTGAGATTGTACGCTGCAAGATTTTCTCCCGCAGCTCCTATCTTCTCATCACCATTCTTACCTACCAGCTTGCTGAAATAGCCAGTCTTATAGTTAGCGTATTTGTTATTGTCCTTGTCTGTGTTCTTGTTATACTCTATAAAACCTTTAAGGTTTGTGCAGCCCTTGAACATATCAGCTCCTGAACTTACCTTTGTTGTAACAAACTGGTCGCTGGCATAGATGGTTGTGAGAGCAGAGCTATTCCAGAACATACTGTTCATATTTGTCACTTTCTGAGTATCGAACTTAGAGAGATCGAGAGAATTAAGACCTTCGCAACAACTAAACATATAGCTCATATTCTCCACGTTCTGAGTATTGAAGTTAGAGACGTCGAGCGAGGTAAGACTATTGCAGTTATAGAACATATCGTTCATATCTTTCACTTTCTGAGTATCGAAATTTGAGACGTTGAGCGATTTAAGATTCATACAGGAAACAAACATATCGCTCATATCTTCCACGTTCTGAGTATTGAAGTTAGAGACGTCGAGCGGGTTAAGCACATAGCAACCCGAGAACATAGAGCCCATGTTTGTTACGTTCTCTGTATGCAGATTCTCAATACCTTCAATTTCGGTCAGAGAGGTACACATATCGAACCACTTATAGCAGCTCGTTGGTCTTGCATTTGCAAACGAAGCATCGAAGACTACCTTACTAATATCAATCTTGACACCAGGAACAAAAGATCCATCTTCGGGCTCTTTCTCTCTCCTCCACTCAGGTGTATTATCACCTTCATTCAAATCATAAGCGCCTGCGGGCTTGGAAAGGCTGCGTCTGAATGTAAGCGTTCCAGTAGCATTGTCAAACTCGGCATAATCAAATACAGGAGTAAAATAACCAATCGTACCGTAGTTGGCATAGGTGTGGTCGGTCTTGCTATCGCTATAATCTTTGAGACTTTTGCAACCAGTGAACATATCTAAACTGTTCCTAACATTGTCCGTATCAAACTTGTCGCTGGCGTAGATGGTTGTGAGAGCGGAGCAGCCATAGAACATATTGTTCATATACGTCACCTTCGCTGTGTTGAAGTTAGTGAGGTCGAGAGATTTGAGAGCGGAGCAGCCATAGAACATATTGTCCATATACACCACCTTCGCTGTGTTGAAGTTAGTGAGGTCGAGAGATTTGAGAGCGGAGCAGCCATGGAACATAAAGCTCATATCCGTCACATTCGCTGTATTGAAGTTAGTGAGGTTAAGAGATTCGAGAGCGGAGCAGCCACCGAATATAAAGCTCATATTCGTCACATTCTCGGTGTTGAAGTTAGTGATGACAAGAGATTCGAGAGCGGAGCAGTCATAGAACATATGGTTCATATCCGTCACATTCGCTGTATTGAAGTTAGTGAGGTTAAGAGATTCGAGAGC
>ERZ1026866.1061-NODE-1061-length-14911-cov-10.225700_pt1 | contig 14911 bp, 12 predicted proteins | sample MGYA00380163_ERZ1026866 | MGnify/ENA primary metagenome ERZ1026866 (study PRJEB33269, sample SAMEA4719799) | human gut metagenome | biome: human-associated habitat; feature: organic feature; material: feces | place: Cameroon | collected 2013-10 ...
CTTAGTTGCGTTGATATAGTAAACTGTGATGTTGTTCTGAGCGAAGTAACGCTTAACCTTGTTAGGAATGAAGTTTACGAGTTCCTCACCGTCGAAGATAGTGTTCAACAGGAAGAAGCCGTTCTTGCGAAGACCACGTGTAACGTCATACATGTGGAGGTAAGCCTGAACGTGGCAAGCCACGAAGTTAGGAGTATTTACCTGGTATGCGCTGTGGATGGGGCTGTCGCCGAAACGGAGGTGTGAGCAAGTGAAACCACCTGACTTCTTTGAGTCGTAAGAGAAGTAAGCCTGGCAGTACTTGTCGGTGTTGTTACCGATAATCTGTACTGAGTTCTTGTTAGCACCTACAGTACCGTCAGCACCGAGTCCGTAGAACTTAGCCTCGAACAGGTCGTCGCCACCCATCGGGATCTCTTCCTCCTCAGGAAGTGATGTGAATGTAACGTCGTCAACGATGCCCACTGTGAAGTGGTTCTTAGGCTGCGGGAGCTCGAGGTTCTTGAATACAGCAACGATCTTAGCAGGAGTTGTATCTGAAGAACCGAGACCGTAACGGCCACCAACGATAAGCGGCTTGCGCTCGTCGTCGTAGAGAGCTGACTTAACGTCGAGGTACAGAGGTTCGCCCTCAGCACCCGGCTCCTTAGTACGGTCAAGCACAGCGATGCGCTTAACAGTAGCGGGAAGAGTCTTCTTAAGGAAGTCAACAGAGAACGGACGATAGAGATGAACAGCAACCATACCTACCTTCTTGCCCTGCTTGTTGAGGTAGTCGATAGCCTCACGTGCAGGCTCTGTAGCAGAACCCATGAGGATGATTACGTTCTCAGCGTCCTCTGCTCCGTAGTAGTTGAAGAGGTGATACTCACGACCAGTGATCTTAGTCATCTCCTGGCAGTACTTCTCCACTACCTCAGGGATGCGGTCATAATACTCGTTGCAAGCCTCACGGTGTGTGAAGAATGTCTCAGGGTTCTCAGCAGTACCGCGTGTGACGGGGCGCTCAGGAGTGAGGGCACGGTCGCGGAAACGCTTGATGTATTCCTGATTTACGAGCGGACGGATGTCTTCCATGTCCATCTCCTCGATCTTGTGATACTCGTGAGATGTGCGGAAACCGTCGAAGAAGTTGATAAACGGAACCTCTGTCTCGAGAGTAGCGAGGTGAGGAACTGCAGAGAGGTCCATAACTTCCTGTACAGAACCTGAGCAGAACATTGCGAAGCCTGTCTGACGGCAAGCCATAACGTCCTGATGGTCACCAAAGATACAAAGTGAGTGTGATGCCAGTGTACGTGCCGAAACGTTGAACACGCAAGGAAGCAGCTCGCCTGCAATCTTGTACATGTTAGGAATCATAAGCAACAGACCCTGCGAAGCAGTGTATGTTGATGTCAGGGCACCTGCCTGAAGCGAACCGTGCAATGCACCAGCTGCGCCGCCTTCCGACTCCATCTCCTGGATAGAGACCTTCTGACCGAAAAGGTTCTTACGACCTTTGGCAGCCCATTCATCTACATGCTCTGCCATCGGTGATGACGGAGTGATAGGGTAGATGGCAGCAACCTCAGTAAACATATAGCTTACATGAGCGGCAGCTGTGTTACCATCACAAGTGATAAACTTTTTTTCTTTAGCCATTTTGTTTTTAAATAAAATGTTAATGTATAGTTGTTTCTTTATTTTCTTTCCTTTTCCGATGCGGCTTTTGTGAGAACCGCAAGGGGTCAGGCTTTTTGTGGTTCTCAGTATGTCATGCCGAACATCCATAGCGGTACGCGTCCGTTGCCGCCTTCCGTGGTGTTGTATACGGCGTAAGTGGTGTCGGCATTGTTGCGGAGCTTCAGGCTCTTGGCATAGTCCACCACCTTCAGCTTCCTTGTGTTGTCAATGATGTAGCAGGCGTCCTGCTTGCCCTGGTTGACCGTGTGGTCCTTCCAGAGGGCGTTCACAAGGAATGTCTCCATCACCTCCTGCGTGTCAGCTATGTAGGGATAGATGGTATACATGAGGTTGGGGTTGTGCATCATCACCTTTGACGGCTTTTTGGGGAAATCGTCGCCCGGGTGATACATTATATTAATAAGACGTGCGTCGGAGAGATATTTGATGTAGTTCATCACCGTTGCACGGCTTGTCTCTATTTCTTGAGCCAGATTGCTGATGTTCGGGGCTTTCGGTCCTTCCACGGCAAGAAGATAGAACAGCTTCTTTATCTTCGTCAGATACTTCAGCTCTATCTGCTTGATGAAGAGAATGTCCACCTCCGTCATCATGTTCATCGTCTTCAGCAGATTCTCCTCGAAGTTGCGGTGTTCGAGAAAGAACGGATAGAATCCGTGGTGCAGATACTCGCCGAACAGCGTCGCTATGTCTGCCTTGCTCGTTATCTCAGCTGCTATTTCTGCGTGGCGTCTGATGATGTCGTTGAGTGAAAGAACGGGGAAGTTGTTTCCAGTCTGTAGGTTTACGTATTCCCTGAACGAGAATCCGCGAAGGTTATAGCTCTTTACGATGTCTCTCAGCTCCGGATTTTCCTCCTTCAGCCGCATCACGCTCGATCCGGTGAAGACTATCTTCAGATTGGGGCATTGGTTGTAGCATGTGCGCAACTCATTGCTCCAGTCCGGCTTCTTGAAAATCTGGTCGATGAGCAACACTTTTCCTCCTTGAGCCGCAAAGTCTGATGCGAAGTCGGCAATACCACGGCCTTGGAAGTAGAAGTTGTTCATGTTGACGTAAAGACATCGGCGGTCTCTCGGTCCGAAGTTTTCCTTAGCATATTGAAGCAAGAAGGTGGTCTTGCCGATGCCTCTCGAACCCTTGATGCCAATCAACCGGTCGTTCCAGTCGATTTCGTCCATCAAGGTGCGCCTGACGGAAGCCGTCATGTGCTCGACGAGGTAAGTGTGGGTCTTGAAGAAAGATTCCATTCTTGCTTGCTTTTTTCTTTGTTTTATATAGTTTCTTAAACTATGCAAAGGTATGAATATAATTTGGATTTGCAAACTCAATATTACAAAATCTAATATTTTTTTGTTTTTTTGCATTTCGCTTTTTCGATTCGGGTGAAAAAGCGTATATTTGCTTTCCGTAAAATAAAACCGACTAACATGAATGACTTCAAAAAGATAAAGGTGGCTGTTGCAGGCACCGGTTATGTGGGTATGAGCATTGCCACGCTTCTTGCCCAGCACCATCAGGTAAAGGCTGTGGACGTTATAGCCGAGAAGGTGGAAAAAATCAATAATCGTATTTCTCCCATACAGGACGACTACATTGAGAAATACCTCGCCGAGAAGCAGCTCAATCTTATTGCTACGCTCGACGGACGCGACGCTTATAGCGATGCTGACTTCGTGGTTATAGCCGCGCCGACCAATTATGATCCGGTGAAGAACTATTTCGACACTTCTCACGTGGAGGAGGTTATCAATCTTGTCCGTGAAGTTAATCCCGATGCCGTGATGGTGATAAAGAGCACCATCCCCGTGGGCTATTGCGCAGGACTTTATGAAAAGTATGGCAGAGACCTTCGCCTTGTCTTCTCGCCCGAATTCCTTCGTGAGAGCAAGGCTCTGTACGACAATCTTTACCCGAGCCGCATCATCGTAGGACGTCCTTCGTCCGACTTGTCCGACCATGCCGACAGTCTTGACGAGGCAGCACGCACGTTTGCCGCCCTGCTGAAGGAAGGTGCGCTGAAAGAGGATGTTGACACGCTCTTCATGGGGCTTACCGAGGCAGAGGCAGTGAAGCTCTTCGCCAATACTTACCTTGCATTGCGCGTGAGCTACTTCAACGAGCTCGACACTTACGCAGAGATGAAGGGACTCGACACGCAAGCCATCATCAAGGGCGTAAGCCTCGACCCGCGTATCGGCGACCAGTATAACAATCCGTCTTTCGGATATGGCGGCTATTGTCTGCCTAAGGACACAAAGCAGCTCCTTGCCAACTATAAGGACGTGCCTGAGAATCTGATTGAGGCTATTGTGGAGAGCAACCGTACGCGCAAGGACTTCATTGCGGACCGCGTGCTTGCCAAGGCTGGATATTACGACTATTATAATCATGGCGACTGGAACCCGGACGAGGAGAAACCATGCACCATCGGTGTTTATCGTCTCACAATGAAGTCAAACTCGGACAACTTCCGCCAGAGCAGCATTCAGGGCATCATGAAGCGCATCAAGGCTAAGGGAGCGCAGGTCATCATCTATGAGCCGACGCTTCAGGACGGCACTACGTTCTTCGGCAGCCGTGTCGTAGGCGACCTCGACGAGTTTAAGCGTCTCAGCAATGCCATCATCGCCAACCGCTACGACGCCAGTCTGGATGATGTGAAGGATAAGGTTTACACAAGAGATATTTTCAGGAGAGACTAAATGAGGCTTCATATATTCAATCCCGAGCATGACATAGCTTTGGCTGCCAATCTGAAGCGCTTCACGGCTCCTCATGCGGGCAGGCAGATGCGTGCCGACCTCGGTTTTCTTCCTGCGTTATGGGCGGATGACGGCGACTTCGTGCTGGTGGACGATGTCGCTGCGGCATTAGAGTCGGTCCGTCATGTAAAGAAGTATGCGCACGATGTGGCTTTCGTGTCGTTGGCTGATCTGAAAGGATTGACGCCGTTCGCCGATTCGCTTGTCATCGATCCTTGGGGATGGGACATCACTCTTAAGGATCAGCTTCTGCGTGCCAACGGCGCCCTTGCCGCATGCATGCCGTCGGACGAAGTGCTTTCCACAGTACGTCAGATGAGCAGCCGCAGATTTGCGGCAAGCGAGTTGCTGCCCGTCTTGACCGGTCGCCATGCCGGCTTGGTAGGGGAGAGCTGTTATTGCGAGACGATGGAGAGCGTGTCTGACGCTGTGGAGCGTTACGGCTGTCAGGCTGTGCTTAAGTCGCCGTGGAGCAGTAGCGGCAGAGGCGTACGCTATGTCCGCACCTCTGACGATTACGCCCGTCTCGCTGGTTGGGCGGCTAACATTGTGAAAAGCCAGGGCGGCATAATGGTGGAACCGCTTTACGCCAAGGTTTGCGACTTTGGTATGGAGTTCTGTGTTGACAAAGACGGCGTGGTGTCATATCACGGTCTTTCGCTTTTCGCCACAAGCGGCGGAGCCTATACGGGTGGACTCTGTGCCACGGAGAAAGACAAGCGTGAGATGTTGTCGCGTTGTGTGGACATGCAGCTCTTGGATAAAGTCTGTGACGATGTACGGTCTATCCTCGCTCCGCAGTTTAAGGGAGTTTACGCAGGAGCTTTCGGCATCGACATGATGGCGGTGGCACGTAAGGAAGGCGAAGGCTTCCTTCTCCATCCGTGCGTAGAGCTGAATCTGCGACGCACAATGGGACACGTGGCTCTCGCTCTCACCCCTTCACCCTTCGAGGCACGCAGAATAATGAATGTCTATTACGCCGACAAGTATCGCTTACGCATAAAGACCACAACAGACAATCTCCTGAACACCGGACTTTGTTATATGTAATAGTTTATGATTCTCTAATAACAATTATCCCCTTTCGGGTGGTAATACCAAACAGTTTGCTTGATATCACCACCCGAAAGGGGATAGTTTTTGTGTTGGATTATTATCTCAACATCAGTATTTGGGCATACATGACTTCGGGAAACTTTTTAATGCCTGTCGCCACCAATAATTTTATTTCCAATCAATAATTCAAAAGAATACCATCTTGAACTACTCAAATTGCTACTAAGATATATGGATGCGGAATGGTGCCCTTTTTCAACATTAAAGGTTGTTGAATTTGAGTATGAGTAGTCACCATCTAATGCTCTTACTCCCAATGTGACAGTCTTTTCGTAATACCCATAATATTCAAATGACAACCAACCTGAATTAAAGTTGAATGATGTACTTTTAACGAATAAAGGCTGTTGCTCAAGATAGATGTTCTTCAATGTGTTCAGTTCCGTCTCTGCCTCTTCACGCTTATTCTGCTCCAATGATAATGAAGACTCCAAATGACTGATATTTCCATTAAGAGTCGTTATGTTAGAGGTGAGTTTTTGGATGGTCTTACCTTTTTGAACATTCTCGCTTTGGGATTGTTCAAGTGTCTGTTGGGTACTATTTAGTGAGTCATTGAGAAAGAACAAACCTATACCACACACAGCGACTACTACACATAGTACAACAACATTTCTATATTGTTTCTTTTGCTTGTTCAGCTTGTTGTATTGGCTCATTAATTTATCGTATTCAGAAGATAGCTCCTCCTTTTCCTTGTGCAACTTTCTGATAATACCTTTATATCCAGAAAGAGAAGCGGTATTGTAACCTTTGTCCTTTGCCACATAAGTATAGGCATATTTGCATGAGGCATCAACAAGAATGTCGTTAGGGTCGCTATATGCAAAAATTTTTTGCTCAGTATTTGATATGGAATAATCAACAGGTGGAAGCGATTTTGTATAAGACTCCATACCATCTATTCCATTTTTTATCATTGAGGTGATGTTATTTATTTCTTGCAACTTGTTGATCAAACTAATTGTTGTAGATATAATATCGCCTTGATCATTGAATGCAATAATATCACCATGTGAAACCATTTCTGCAATGGCATTTTCAAATATAGCAAATAGATTGCTGATGTTAGAAAACATCATACCATTGATAAGTACGCAAAAGCCAATATATTGTGAGGATTTGTCCAGTTTACGAACATATCCATAATACATAAGATCTTTATCTCTATGTATTACGATTTGGGATTTAGATCGGGCTTGTGCAAAGAACTCTTGATATATATCCTTTGCGTAATTGTTTGGATATTGCGTATATCCATTGTCAAAAGTACCAAATATGTAGATAGAACTATTTACCATTATTTCAACTTAAAAATTAAGGCTTCTTGTTCATTATCAATTTTGATAGTGGCAAGTCTGTCCAAGATTTCATTTCCAAGCAAAAGTGGAGCATTGATATTATTTGAGACTGTGGCTTGCACATTTGGGCATAGGATCTGGTCATTGATGACAACCTCTTTTAAGTTTACCACCATGTTTTCCACAACGCTGCCGTCTGCAATTTGTGATTGAGTCGTTCCAAGTATATCTTCTTGTGTTAGTTTTCCTTTTTGATAAAGATAATTAGCCTCTGCAACTGAAATTAGTGCTCCAGAACAACCTGTGTCAAATATCATTTCAAATCCAACTCCATTAACCTTTACTTGAACGTATTTCACTCCATTCGCATTTCGGAAAGGGACAATAATCTCATCTCCGCTTTGTGCATAAGATGAGTCATCTGTTTCTTCAGAAATGCTCTCTGTTTCTACGTATATAGGCTTTTTCTTATCACCACCACACGAAAAGAGCGTGGTGGTGATAAGTATGCCTAATATGAATTTGATAGTATTCATATTATTTTGCTATTTTTGCACAATCAAAGAATGGCTTTTTCTTTCACCATTCGGATTAGTATATGTAATTGTAACTTTTGGGTCAGACTCTGGAGTAAATAAACCAAAGTAAAACTACTCCTACGAATATAACAAAAATTATTGCCAAATTTACTAAAGAAATCAATCCTTTTGCAGAGAAAGATTTTCCTTTCTTCTTTTGGGTGTTTTCTACATGTCCATACACTCTTTGATCTCCCAATATGTTCGCAAGTTCAATGATCGGTGTTTTGATAAGGTTGATGTTTTTTACAGCCTTCTGGACTTGTCCAATCTGTTTGATTTGGTTCTCTAAGTTCGTAATTGCTGAATCTTTTTGTGCAATAATCCTGTCTCTATGAGCAATCGCCTCTTGTAGTTTTGCGCATTCTTTTTGCAACAGTGCCAAGGATTCGTTTAGAGAACGGTTTGTTTGTTCTTTGGCATTAATCTCAGCACCATATCTTTCTTCATATTGCAGTTTCACAGATTGAAGTTTAGAATCATACTGCTGAGCCATGCTCGTCTCTCTTACTGTAGGATAGTATGGTGAAAGGGCAATCTTGCCATATTGTTTTACCGTTGCTGTTACATCATTGGCAGTTGTTTCATAGAGGTTGCCTGTAGGAAGACTTCCACCGCCTATGGCAAATTTCCTCAAATCACAAATACTCTCTGGGGTGAGTGTAGATTTGAGAAGTTGCCAAATGGCTTCTTTGATATTGCCCATCATTTCAGATGCACTGGCAAAGTCTGCAATAACGTATTTGTAGTTTCCATTTTGAACTTTCAATATCTTATTCAGAACATGAGCAGTAAATACTGTATCCAATATTTTGTAGATACCCATAAAATCTTTACAATACGCATCAAATCTGATAGAGAGTCCAAAGTAAGAGCCCTCACGTCCATCACTGCCGATAACGTTTTGACAGACCAAGTAATTGTAATAACAATAGGTCTTACCATTTGACGAGCGCGTCTGTATAAGGTACTTCACAGCATCTGAGTTGCTCTGACCATAGAAATTACCAAAGTAATTGCGGTCTTCCTCCTTGCCCCAAAAGCTCTGCCCATTGGGTACTCCGTGAACAAAAATTTCTATATCCATATTTTCAACCTCTTATGCGTTTTAGTATAAAATTCCACAAGTTTCTTGGATAAGCATCTGGACCTTGCTCAAAAGTCAGCGTACCATCCGAGGCTTCTGAAAAGTCGCCTGTTTGAAAAGCCACAAAGTCAAAATTGTATGGTCTCCAAAATCGTGTGATAGGATTTACATTCATAAATGGAGCAAATATGCCTGGGTATAAGTACTCCGTATGTTGCAAAGCTTGACTGTATCTGATATTGCCTGGACTTATTACATATGGGGTCGCATCAATTTTATTGAATATAAACATAACTTTGTCTTTCGTAGCTATGCGTGTCTTCAACTTGTTGAGTTTGACGGCATATTGTCGACGAGCTTCCACATCCATTCGCTTGTTTGTATTGTCTGGTTCGACCATGATAGCCCAAATCTTTCTGTTAGAACTGCTGATAATCGCATTGACATACTTAGGAAAACTTGCCTGTGGCTTTTCTGGGGAGAAATAATACTCTCCTGGCCCTTCAAGTATTTGGCACAAAGGCTTACCATCACGTAACACTTGCACAAGCATAAAGTTTATCTTGCTTGTTGACTTTGCTGCATCCTCACTTCCTATCATAGAATCGAAGTTGGCACACATGTCGCTATAGTTCTTGTCGTAGGTCGGTCTGAATGACGTTACAGGCTCTATGGTGTATCCTTTTCCTTGCAAGTATCGTGTCAGACGAATCAAAGTCATTGTTTTTCCACACGCAGGAGGTCCGAAGAAAACCACTAAAGGGGTTTTGTAATCGGCAATGGTTACCTTTATTTTATTAGCATCGTTTAGTTCCTCCGAACTCATGCCTGCTTCATTTACTTGTACGTTTGGTGCAGAAGCATCTACCGTTGAAGTATCTGCCTCTTTTGGAATCTCGTTAGTAGTTGTTCCCTCAGAGATTGGAGTTGCTACATTTTCCGTGCTACCTCCTAAATTCATTTCTGCCATATTTCTTTTTTTTTAAATTTCTCTTTTCTTAAATGCTAAATCAAAGAAGATAAATGCTGCTATATCTACCAAAATAGAAATGATAATCCAGAACATGAAACCATGTCCTGCATATTCACCAGCCATGAAGTCCTCCCATACATCGAATACGCTTATCATGCGTTTTACTTTTGTTACAGGATTGTCGGCGGTATAGTTTGCCTCGTCAGTCTTGGACGAGAAGTTTACGAAGTCGCTGTTTTTCTTTACTGTATTATATGCGGTATTGAGTTTGTCGCAAACGTCTTCTATGTCCTCTGCGTCATTGAGATTGATGGTTTTGTCCCCGATATATTTCTTCACCAATGCTAAATTCTCATCATCTCGCTTTACCTCTTTTATATTATCAGGGTTTGGAGACAGTATGTGGGCCATAATATTGTTAGCACGGTTCTCTGCAAGAATGTAGATTTTCGTACGGTAAGCGTCACAAAGTTTATCACGGTCTTGTTTTGATGTTCCTTTGTAACTCAAAGGTTCAACCTTATCAACTCCTAATAGTGTAGCAAACTTACGTAATATATCCTTTGATTTTGGTCCAAATCCTGGGTTTACTTCATTCTTGATTTCAGCTTCCAATTCACCCAAGAGAACATCAACATTGTTTTTGAGTTCGTTGACTTTTATTGTTGCCTGTGTTTTGTTGTTTGTGTTGTTTTTAATCTGGCTTAAATATCCTCTTGTTATAGAGATGTCGGTATTAACCTTGTCATTTATCACAGTACGATAAAAGAAAGTGTGTGTATTTGTTGGCATACTACAAATCAGCCAAAAAATAAGTACAATTACAATTCCACAAACCAATCGACCCCCACGTTTGTCGAGATAGATGTTTTGGTTTAGACTATCAACGATCATCTTAGTTCCTAATGAGGCGATTATGAAAAAGCCGACAGTAATAACCCAGCACATAGCCAAAGGCCATGACGACAATAGCAAGTGCAGGGATTCAGCTGTCGCCCAACAACTGACGGCTGCGAATGCTATAAATGCAACCGTCCAAACTAATTTCAAATAATTTTTCTGTTCCATTTTTTTTTGGATAATAGTTGTGATACAAAATAGGCGTGAACCGTTCATACGCTTGTCTCGTCTATCGGTTACCGCCAAGTGACCAGCACACACAACAAGCACAGAACAGTCCACGCCTTATGAGCGTGAACCTTCTGCCTGCTTGTCCTCGTGTGTTGAAAATTGGCGGTATTCATAGACGAGAGAACAAGAGCTAAAAGCTCAATATCCAAAAAGTTTAGAACAGAATCGCCTCTATCTTAGGAAATGTACTTTCCTTATGGAATTTGTTCACTGAACAGCTTCCACTTAGACGTTCCTTTAAATATCTGTCTGTTTCTTTTATTTATTTTTTAGTTTGACAATTTGTTTTTACTACTTACTGCAAGTATAAACGGACCAAAGTAGATTGGCTCATTATATAGTTTTGCAAAATTAGTAAAAAGAATCGTTATCAAAGAATGTCATATGCAAAATTAACACCAAAAGGTGAAAAAAGTAATATATCAATCCGATTTGTTGTAGCCATCCCTCTGGCACCAGTCCGTCAAAGAAAGGGAAGAGCACCTTGTCTTCATACGGTTCTTCGCGCAATGGCATCCTCCCTTCATTTCGAGATAGTCGCTATCGTAAACAAACTGAAATCCGTTTTCGTCCTCAGTCAGATGGCCGGCATAGTAGTCGTACATATAGATTTTCGCACTCTTCATAACAATGTTGTTAGCGTTTACTGTTCTTCTTTGTTGTTTATCGGCTGTGCTCCCACTTCGTGTCCGAACAGAGCGAGCACTTGGTTTATCTTGTCGATGCGCAGTGTCTGCTTGCCCTGCTCCAGTTCGCGCACGAAGCGCAAACCTACGCCTGACTTCTCTGCCAAGTCCACCTGCGTCAAGCCGAACATGCGCCGGCGTTCCTTTACAAATGCTGCTATTGATGTGCTCATACTTATATAATTATACCCTTTCGGGTGCAAATATATATATTTTATTTGATATTGCACCCGAAAGGGTATAGTTTTTTATTGTATATTTCATTTTATCACCTACAGAAAGCCGGTTTTTCTAAATGCAAATATAAGATATAAAGTAAAAAGATGATACAAAATAAAAATTGATTATAGAGATTTCAGAAGGTGTTTTTTGAGGTTTTTCAAGTGCACAGGACAGTCTTGATATGCAATAGCGCCAGTTTTACACCTCAATTCTAAGACTATTGTAAGCCAATAGTCGAACTATTGCTGTGCAATAGTGGATGTATGATAGTGTAAAAGTGGCGCTTTAGCGATTTATTAGGCTTGTTTAATGACAACGTTTCTTCTGTTATTTTTATTGTATCCTTGTAAAGTGTTGTATAAGAAGTAGTTACCCTAACCTTCTTAAAACTCACGAATTACGCACTAAAGATTTTGTTGTGCGCTCAACTCATAGTTTTGAGCGTTAGAAATGCAAATATTGTCATCCCAATACTGATGTAATGGAGCTGATTGTTAGTATATTTTCTTTCCACTCATTTCATGATAGGGATATTCCTATCTTAAATAGGCGATTCCCCGTTTTGAGTTACACGGCATTTTTTTACCTTTGCATATATAACATAAAAGACACAAGGTTATGAAGAAATTGTTTGCAAGGCTGATGATGACGGCTGTAATGCTGTTTGCCGCTTCTATGGTTGAGGCTCAGAGAATGGGGAATGACACTTATGTGGTATTGGGTCATGGTTATGCCAAAGACAGCGAGAATGTATATCTTAATGGACAGGTGCTTCCGTGGGTAGATCCACATACCTTTTCGCTGAAAAGGTGCGACGGCCATCAAAGCTATAGGTGTTTTGAGAAATATGTCATATCCCATTCTGACGTGTTCTATGATGGAAAGAAATTGGATGATGCATCAGCCTCTTCGTTCAAGGATTTGGGATACGGATATGGTAAGGATTCATTTGATGTGTATTTCTGTGGCAAGAAAATCAGTGGTGCAAGTGCCAATTCGTTCCGACTGCTGAAGGACGGTTATGCCAAAGACTCCTTTGACGTCTATTTCTATGGTGAGAAGGTAAGCGATGCCAGTGCCTCAAGTTTTAGTGTGGATGAAAATGGTTATGCTCACGATACGTTCTCCACTTATTACTTTGGAAAGAAGATTGGAGATTGATTGCCATTAAAGATGCAAGATGTGAGCTGTATTAAGAATAAAGAAAAAGAGCGCCAATAAGCTATGTGTATTGATTGCATAGCTTATTGGCGCTCTTGTTTTTTATTAGCGCAATTATTACTTGTAGAGATATCTCTTGATGCTCTTCTTCGGAGTCTTCTCAAACTCCTCTTTTACAATCTCGATGGCAGCGAGCTTGCAGTATGCTGGCTGTGTGGAGTTGAGTTCCTGACGGTTCTGCTCCATAATTCCTTCGAGGTCTGACTCGTTGAGGCGCATTGTGGCAGCCTCGTCGAAGTCGGGATAAACCAAGCCAACGAGCTTCTCACCGCGCTGTACCACCACGCACTCGTTGACCATTGCCATGGAGTTGAGGCGGTCTTCGATTTCCTCCGGATAGATGTTCTGTCCGTTTGCACCGAGAAGCATGTTCTTTGATCTGCCCTTGATGTATACGTTGCCTTCGGCGTCCATTGTGCCGAGGTCACCGGTATGATACCAACCCTCAGAGTCGAGAGTCTGTGCTGTTGCCTCTTCGTTCTTGTAGTAGCCGAGCATCACGTTCAGACCGCGTGCAAGAATCTCTCCAGGGACGTTCTCGGGATCGGGACTGTCAATCTTTACCTCCATGTGAACGACGGGCTTTCCGCATGAACCGGGGGCGAAATCGTGATAGTCAGCGTAGCAGATAATCGGTGCACACTCCGTGGCTCCGTATCCTACGGTGTAGGGGAAGCCGATGCGCTTGAGGAACTGCTCCACCTCCTGATTGAAGGCTGCGCCTCCGACGATTATCTCATAGAAGTTGCCTCCGAACGCTTTAACCACCTGGTCGCAAATCTTCTGGTTGACCTTCTTGTTTACAACAGGCATGTTGAGGAGAAGGCGCATACGATTGTTCTGAATCTTCGGGAATACCTTCTTGCGGATGATCTTCTCTATAACCAGAGGTACGGCGATGATGATGGCTGGCTTGACCTCTGCGAAGGCTGCTGCGATGATGGCAGGACTGGGCACACGTGTGAGATAGAATACGTGGCAACCGAAGATAAACTCAAACATAAACTCGAACGCCATGCCGTACATGTGTGCCATAGGCAGGATGCTGATGACGTTGTCGCCCTTCTTGATTATCTTGCCAAGCACAGTCATGGCGAAGTCGTAGTTGCTCCAAAGTGCGCGGTAAGGCACCATCACACCCTTTGAGAAGCCGGTTGTGCCAGAGGTGTAGTTGATGAGTGCGAGTTCGTCCGGTGACTGTTCCTTGTAATAGTTGACGTGCTCCTTGCGGAAATACTTGGGATATTTCTTTCCGAACAACTCGTTGAGGTGCTCGCGGGCGTATGTCAGCTTGTCCGTACGCGAAATGACAAGTGAGTAGTCTGGCAAGTAAATGATGCCTTCCAAGTGCGGCATCTTTGTCTGGTCGATAACCGTAGCCACGTAGTCGCCCACAAAGAGCAGCTTTGCTTCACTATGGTTTACGATGTTGTGAATCTGGTCTGCTGTGAACTCGTGCAGAATGGGCACAGCCACAGCACCGTAGGTCAGTGTTGCAAGGAAAGCCACAGCCCAGCTGGAACTGTTTCGTCCGCAAAGTGCAATCTTGTCGCCTTTCTGTACGCCGCTGCTTTCGAAGATAATGTGAAGTTTCTCTATCTTGCGAGCCACGTCGTGGTATTGCAGTGTTGCACCCTTAAAGTCGGTAAGTGCGTCCTTTTCCCAGTTGGATACGATACTTTTTTCTATCAGTTCGTTATAACTCGGTATTTTCATCCTTTGTCTTAATTTTGGTATGAGGTGTTGTCTCTTATTTGTAAAGATATCTCTTTATGCTCTTTTTGGCAGTCTTCTGAAATTCTTCCTTATGTATCTCTATTGCTGAGATCTTGCAGAAGGGTGGTAGTTGTGAGTTGAGCGTCTTTAGGTTTTCGTCCATCACTCCCTGTACGTCGTTGTCGTCGAAGTCCATAGCGTCCTTGTCTTCCTGCTCAGGATGTACGAGGGCAACGAGTCGGTTGCCGCGTTGTATGATGATGCTCTCGCCTACGAGCGGCAGGTTGTTGAGTTTGTCTTCTATTTCCTCCGGATAGACATTCTGTCCGTTGGCGCCGAGGAGCATGTTCTTTATGCGTCCCTTTATGTAGAAGTAGCCGTCTGGTGACATGGTGGCAAGGTCGCCGGTATGGAACCATCCGTCGC
>ERZ1026866.1062-NODE-1062-length-14899-cov-3.937416_pt1 | contig 14899 bp, 13 predicted proteins | sample MGYA00380163_ERZ1026866 | MGnify/ENA primary metagenome ERZ1026866 (study PRJEB33269, sample SAMEA4719799) | human gut metagenome | biome: human-associated habitat; feature: organic feature; material: feces | place: Cameroon | collected 2013-10 ...
GAGGAAAAGGCCCGAAAAAAGGCCGCCGCCGATGCCGCCAGGGCAAACAAGCCCAAGGAACCGCGCAAAAAGGCAAAGATCACGCTGGAGATCGTCTGCACTATGCTGAAAGGTGCGGGCACCCTGATGAAGGCCGTGTTCGGTGCCCTGCGCTTCACAAAGATCCAGGTGCGTCTCGGTGTGCGCGGGGCCGACCCCGCTGACGCCGCCCGCAGCTACGGCAAGCTGCAGGCCTGGCTCTACCCGGTGCTGGGCGTGCTGGACCGCTTCCTCTGGCTGCAGTTCGACGAGCTGCGCATCCTGCCGGACTTCGGCAGCGGGCAGCCTGCCGTGGAAGACCGGGTATCGTTCCGGGTGAGCGCGCAGGCGCTGTTCATCGTCATTGCGGCTCTGCGCGTTTTGTATGAGTTCTGGCGCAAAAAAGTATTGGACATCTTCTTATAATGTGGTACACTATAAGTGTATCGGAATCTGCAGACAACGGGCGAACCGCCCGAATTGAATGATAAAGGAGAGCTGTTTTATGGCTGAGCATCCCATTCAGGGCCTGATGAACGTTACCATGGAGAAAATTCACCAGATGGTGGATTCCAACACCATTATCGGCAAGCCCATCACCACCGAGGACGGCACCACCATCCTGCCGGTGTCCAAGGTCAGCTTTGGCTTTGCATCCGGCGGCACCGATTTCGACGGCAAGAACGCCGCCAATAAGGACCTGTTCGGCGGCGGCTCCGGCGCAGGCGTGAACATCCAGCCCGTGGCCTTCCTCGTGGTGAAGGATGGCTGCGTGCGCACCATTCAGCTGTCGGATACCTCCAACACCATCGACCGTGCCCTCACCATGCTGCCGGAGCTGGTGGACAAGCTGGCCTCTATGGTCAAGAAGGACGAGAAGAAAGAAGAACCTGCTGCTCCGGCAGAGCAGTAAACCCAAGCCGTAACTGCGGGCTTCCGACCCGCAGTTTTTGATACAGGCGCACCTGTGCCTCAAAACAGGGGAGCAGTGCGCGTTTTGAGCGCCGGGAGGCGCACAAGGAGTTTTGATTATGGCAGAAGAACGTATTCAGAAGATCATGGCGGAGCAGGGTCTGTGCAGCCGCCGCGCAGCCGAGCAGATCATTGCCGAGGGCCGCGTGAAGGTCAACGGCCACCCCGTGAAGGTGGGCGACAAAATGGACCCCAACCGCGACGTGCTGCATGTGGATGACGAGCGCATCTATATCAAAAAGGACCAGCAGCTGTACTATCTGGCCCTGTATAAGCCCCGCGGCTATGTGACCACCGCCAGCGACGAGCTGGGCCGCAAGACGGTCATGGAGCTGGTGAGCGATATCCCGGCCCGCCTGTACCCGGTAGGCCGCCTGGATAAGGACAGCGAGGGCCTGCTGCTGATGACCAACGACGGCGCCTTTGCGCAGGCCGTCACCCATCCGTCCGGCGGCATCTCCAAACTGTACCGCGTCACCGTGCAGCCCCGTGCCGACGAGAGTCAGATCTTGAAGCTGAGCAGCGGCGTCGTGCTGGACGACGGCACCAAGACCATGCCCTGCGCCATCAACGTTGTCACCGACGAGCCGGGCCGCACCGTTATGGAAATGACCCTGAAGGAAGGCAAGAACCGCGAGATCCGCCGCATGTGTGAGACCGTAGGCCTTGAGGTGGTGCGCCTGAAGCGCAACGCTGAGGGCGTCGTCAAGCTGGGTATGCTCAAGCCCGGCACCTACCGCGAGCTGACCAAGGCCGAGGTGAACGGTCTGCGCGCCGCAGCGGTCAAGGGCCGCGCCCAAACCCGCAGCGCCGCGCTGCAGTCAAGGCCGCCGAGCGCCGCCCCCGCGGCCCGGTGGGCAAGGGCACCCAGAAGAAGCGCTGATCGCAGACGAAAGCCCGCTGCCGGACACAGCAGAGAACAGAAAAGCAAATCCATACGCACGGCAGTTCAATATGCCGCCGCCAAAAAAACCACGGTGCAGAGATGCACCGTGGTTTTTTCTTGCCCGTGAAGGCCTTTCCGCCCGCCCCGAATGGGCCCGGAACAGGCGGTGGACGATGCCATGCAACGTATCTGTGCGGGGAGCGTTTCAACTCACGCCCTCCGTGGGGAGGGCGACGCAGCCTTGATGGCCTGACCGTCACTGGCGTCTGATTTCAATCCACACTCTCCATGCGGAGGGCGACCGCCGTCTGCATCGGTAACGGTATAGCCGAAGTTATTTCAATCCACGCTCTCCGTGGGGAGAGCGACCCCTGGCTGCTGCCGCTGCGGAGCAGCACACACAATTTCAATCCACGCCCTCCGCGAGGAGAGCGACAGTAGTAGTCCAGATAGCAATTGTCCATGACCGGATTTCAATCCACGCCCTCCGCGAGGAGGGCGACCTCGCGGGTCAGGTCGATGCCGTAGGCCTGCTGATTTCAATCCACGCCCTCCGCGAGGAGGGCGACCCGGGCGACAAAATCACACGACTCGAAAGGATGATATTTCAATCCACGCCCTCCGCGAGGAGGGCGACCAACATCGTCTGCGCTGTCGGCGGCGGACTGCTGCATTTCAATCCACGCCCTCCGTGGGGAAAGCGACCGGACAAGCCCAAGACCCCGGCACCCGCCAAGCAATTTCAATCCGCAATCTCCACATGGAAGGCGACTACCGACAAGCTGATTGTCTACGACGAGGCATACATGATTTCAATCCACGCCCTCCGCGAGGAGAGCGACGCGCCGGTGTCGGTCAGGTAGCTATGGAATCCCAATTTCAATCCACGCCCTCCGCGAGGAGGGCGACGGTAGCGCCGGGATAGGTGGCGGCATCGAACTTATTTCAATCCACGCCCTCCGCGAGGAGGGCGACGCTTGCAGGGCGTTCCTACGGCTACGGACTGGGAAATTTCAATCCACGCCCTCCGCGAGGAGAGCGACCGTACTGGCCGGTGGCGCTCTGCGGCACCGAGTTATTTCAATCCACGCCCTCCGCGAGGAGAGCGACTTCATAAAGCTTAAAGTCTTGTGACGAACTAACGTTATTTCAATCCACGCCCTCCGCGAGGAGGGCGACCTATTGCCACATTATAAGGCCCCTTTCTTATTTCTATTTCAATCCACGCCCTCCGCGAGGAGGGCGACCGACCGCGCGTGCAAGCTCCTGTGCAATATCCCGATTTCAATCCACGCCCTCCGCGAGGAGGGCGACCGGTCTCGGTCAAGGTAAAACGAGCCTTGCACCAGCGATTTCAATCCACGCCCTCCGCGAGGAGGGCGACCCGCCAGCTTTGCGACCGGCTCTGCAATCAATCTGATTTCAATCCACGCCCTCCGCGAGGAGGGCGACGGCAAGGCACCGAAGATGCTCCTATTCTCTGCCCGATTTCAATCCACGCCCTCCGCGAGGAGAGCGACGGATTCTGTGGGACAATTTCAAGCATTTCATGGGAATTTCAATCCACGCCCTCCGCGAGGAGAGCGACCTTGGCCAGCTGGTTTTCATCGTTGCACGCGTCTTTATTTCAATCCACGCCCTCCGCGAGGAGAGCGACGCACGAAACGGCACAAACGGCGGCAGAAACACTGATTTCAATCCACGCCCTCCGCGAGGAGAGCGACCAAAGACCGTGAGCCGGAACGTGACCGCCTTGAGATTTCAATCCACGCCCTCCGCGAGGAGAGCGACCGTGCAGGACGTGGTAAATCTCGTCCAGCTTCTCAAATTTCAATCCACGCCCTCCGCGAGGAGGGCGACGGTGTCTTTTGGCAGCAAGATCATGGGCGTGCTGGATTTCAATCCACGCCCTCCGCGAGGAGGGCGACCAAGAGACCTCCGGCGATTTGACGGCCTCGATGAAATTTCAATCCACGCCCTCCGCGAGGAGGGCGACTAATTATCTCAACAAATCCTCCCGGCCTCTCGAAATTTCAATCCACGCCCTCCGCGAGGAGGGCGACACCAGCTTGCACGGGTGCTTGCGAAGATGGACAGAATTTCAATCCACGCCCTCCGCGAGGAGGGCGACGCACACAGTCCTATATTCGGTGGCTGAATGAGGTATTTCAATCCACGCCCTCCGCGAGGAGGGCGACCCTCTGGCCGACGAGCAGATCGCGGTCATCAACGAATTTCAATCCACGCCCTCCGCGAGGAGGGCGACGGCTCAACGGCGGCTACTGGGATAACGAGGAGGTATTTCAATCCACGCCCTCCGCGAGGAGGGCGACCACGGTCGACTCCGTCCACTTCTGCGACAGCAAATTTCAATCCACGCCCTCCGCGAGGAGGGCGACGGGAGCGTCTGCTCCGGGCGGGTCAGGCCCTTGCTATTTCAATCCACGCCCTCCGCGAGGAGGGCGACAGCAAAAGCGGCGAAAAAATCCACCACGTTTGTTCCATTATACACACTTGTGCACAATTTGAAAAGGAACTTTACGAAGGCTCCGGCGAAATGAAAGACAAATCGTGCCAGAGCGGCGTTTTTTGCAGTGCGAAGCGCCCGGGGAAACCATGGGAGCTTGTGCCTCGCACGGCGGGGATGCTAGAACATCAACACGTCATCCTGCGCAAAATCGGGGTGCAGGCCGACATGCTCCACCTTGCTCTGGTAGTTGTTGCCCAGCTGATAGAACCGCAGGCTGTCCAGTGCAGGGTCGATCAGCGCGGTCAGCTCGGCCTTCAAAACGGCGTACTGCGAAGCGTTCAGCAGGCACTCGAACACCGAGTTCTGCACCCGCTGGCCGTGGTTGACGCATTTCTTCGCCACCTTGCGCAGGCGCTTGCAGCCTGCAGGCGTTTCGGTGTTGACGTCGTAGGTGATGAGAACCAGCATGAACAGCACCTCACTTCCAGAAAAACGGCGGATATACGTCCAGATCGCCCCGCAAAGTCCGTGCCAGCAGCAGCGCCTGCACATAGGGCACAAGACCCCAGCTGAGCTTTTCTTTCAGGAAAGGGTGAGTGATGACCTCCCGCTTTTTCAGCTGCCAGGCGTGCAGGAAGGCGCGGCGGCCGTCCTCGGTCAGCAGAACGGCACCGTTTTCCTGCTTTTCAAAATGCTTCGCATTCACGACCTTCTGGTTGATGCAGGAGAGCACGAACCGGTCCGCGTAGACGGCACGCAGTTCCTCCATCAGGTCCAGCGCCAGGCTGCGCCGTCCGGGGCGGGCGCGGTGCAGGAAGCCCACATAAGGGTCCAGCCCGACCCCTTCCAGCGCGACGGCACAGTCGTTGGCCAGCAGGGAATACGCAAATGACAACAGCGCGTTCACATTGTCCCGCGGCGGTCTGCGGCTGCGGGAGGTGAAAGCAAAATCCTCTTTCTGCTGCAGGATCAGCGCATGGAACCGGTCGAAATACCGCTGCGCCGCCTCGCCTTCCAGACCGCGCAATTGCTCTAAATCTTCGCAGGTCTCCAAAAGCGGCAGTGCGGCGGCCAGCTGTGCGCTGGTCTGCTTGAGCTGCTCCACCGGCACCCGCTGGGGGTGGTCGCGGGTGGCACGCTCCAGCACCCAGCGGGCATTGTAAACCTTGCCCAGGATGAAATTGCGGGCGTAGGTGCAGCTGCGGGCCTCGCTGGCAGAAACTTCATACTGCGTCTGCCGCAGCAGAACATTGCCGCGTTCCTCGCCCACCGTGCGGGCCAGAAAGCGCCCCTGCGGTGAGAAAAAGCACAGGTCGATGCCCAGACGGCCGCACTTGCCCATCAGGGCGGGGGAGGCACCGGCGTAGCTGAAGCAGAGGATGCTTTCCAGCGTGTGCAGCGCCACTCGGCCGACTTCGGCCTTGTCGCAGCTGACGACCACATTTTCGCCGTCCAGCGAGAGGTAGGCGCTTTCGTTCAGCACGAACAGGGTGTTCAGGAATTGCCGCATGGTGTCACCTCCGTGGCTGCTTCGTCCAGATGGCTTCGCAGATAGGCCTTTGCGTCCGCGTTCCGGCAGAGCACGGGCAGGCAGAGCTCCTTCAGCGAGCAGGCGTTGCAGTGCTTGCCGGGCTTCACCTTGGGGGTGTAGCCGCGGGCGAAATACTGGTTCATTTCGTCGGCCATGCGCTGGGTGGCGGCGCGCAGTTCTTCCGTGAACGGCACCACCTCCCGGCGCCTGGTCTCGCAGTAATACAGCGCACCTTCCGGGATGCGGCACACCAGCATTTCCTCCAGCGCCATGGCCTGGGCGCAGAGCTGCAGCCGGTCGGCGTCGGTCTCCTTGGCGTGCCCGTGTTTATACTCCACCGGATATGGCTGCCAGAAGCCGGGGGCACTCTGCAAGGAAATGCCCGCCTCGCTGGCCCGAAATTCCACCACGTCGCAGTTGCCGGACATCCGCAGCCGATGGCTGACCACCCGCATTCCACGGGTGATGAGCAGATCTTTGCGGCGCTCGGTCTGGGTATCGTCGTGGCAGCGGGCGTGGTCCAGCTGCCCTTCGGTGGTGCGCAGGTTTTCCGCCCACTGCTGCTCCAGGTGGATCAATGCCCACTGACGGCGGCAGAAGGCAAAGTGCTGGATGCCGGACATCAGCAGGTAGTCGTCCGGCGCGTCCATCAGTTGAACCTCTCGCAGGTCACGCCGTCCGGCAGGGTGTCCGCAACGGTGACGGTGTAATCCTGATAGCTGCGGGGCGCGATGACATCCTCCTTCCGCTGGACCTTGACGGCATCAAACAGCTTGTAGGAGGGGGCGTTGCCCAGTTCGGAATCGTGTTTGAATACGATCAGCTCCCGCACGGCCATCTTGCCGCGGGCGGCGCTGTGGTCGTTCTCGAACATGTTCAGGATGGCCTGCCACAGCAGCTGCAGGTCGTCTTCCGAGAAGCCGGTGGTCTTGCGGGCCAGATTGGCCGAGACATAACCCTCGGCGCGGTACAGGCCGTACGGCACGATGTGCTTGCGGCCCATCTCGGTGCCCTTCTTTTCGGCGTCGGCTTCGGTGGTGATGGCCACGCGGGTGATGGTGACTTCCTGCGGCAGGATGGGGTCTACCGAGCGTGCAAAGCTCAGCTGCACCGGGCCGCGCACCTGACCGCAGTTCAGCGCGCCCTTTACAAAGGTGGTCATCACGGCACCAAAGGTGCGGATATCATAGAAATTCGCGCACATATAGTCGCGCAGTTTGCGGTCGATGTCCGGGTCGGATCTCTTGGCCTTTTTCAGGTCTTCGTCCGGGGCAAGGCCGCAGGCGGTCAGGGCTGCAGCGTCGCTGCGGTTCAGGGGCACGCCGTCCTTGATGTAGATGCGGTAGCCGTCTTCATCCTCTTTCAACGTTTCTACATAGTTGCGGATCTTGCGCTTGAGGCAGACGTCCGTCACCAGGCCGTAACCGGTCTCCGGGTCGATGCGGGGCATGTTGCCGGCATCCGGGTCGCCGTTGGGGTTGCCGTTTTCCACGTCGAACAGAATGACAAAATCGTAGCGGTTCTTGATGGGCTCAGACATGGTTTATTCCTCCTTGTTTTTCTTCTCAAAGCGTTTCTGGGTCTGGTGATAATAGCCGATCTCAAACTTGCCCTGATCCGGCAGGCTCAGCCGGGCGGGGAAGCCGCTTTCCGGCACAAGGGCGGCCAGCTCGGTGATCTGCTTGTTGTAGAAGACCGCCTTGCCGTCCGGCAGCTTCTGCAAATGTTTCTGTGCCAGCTTGAGCAGGGTGGGGAACACAAGAACCGGTGTGGCACAGGCGGAATTGAAATACCGGTCTTTGATGGTGGTGTTGATGCCGGGGTTGGCATCGCTCTGCACCGCTTCCAGCACAGAGAACAGCCGCCCCAGAATGTAGGGCACATTGGTGGTTTCGTTCAGGCTCACAGTAAAGACCTCCTTGTTCAGATCGGTGGGGGAATTGCGCAGGTAATAGGCTTTCAGAATGGCGGCACGCCCGCGGGTCACGTCCTGCTCGGCGCGGATGCGCATCGTCACGCCGTTGAGCAGTGTGGCGGGGTAGCGCCCGCCGGTCAGCACGGCACGCAGCAGATCACCGGCCAGCTGCGGTGCGGGGGAGGGGCTGCGTTCCTTGCGGTTGACGGTCTCCATGGCCAGTGCCCAGACGGACAGCGTTTTGCGGTTATCATAGGCCGGGCGGGTGATCTCCAGTGCGTCGGCGTGTTTTTGCAGGTTCCGGGCAAAGGTTCCAAAAGTATCCCGCAAGAAGAACCGCACCGAGAGCCGCGCGGCATTGGGGGCCAGCCCCAGCACATAAAAATGCTGATCCGGCGCAAGCTCTTTTTCAAGGAACGGCACGGTTTGCCCGGCGGCCAGCCGTTTCAGCGCCGCCTGCACATCCGTTTCCTTGATGCCGGAAGCTTCCTCTGCACCAAACAGGAACAGGCTGAACGCATCCTGATACGCAGGCTCCGCACTCTCGGCCCAGCAGACGATGGTGGTGTCACCCACCCGCTTGCAGTGGTTCCGGTCTGCGATCAGCAGGTTCAGGGCGGTGGTGTAGGCAAAGGCGGCGTACTCGCTCACGGGAGCATTCTCGCCCTGCTCGTGGCCGTAGGAACAGAAGGCCGGTGCGTTGAAGGAGACCAGCGCGGCACCGGCGCTTTGCGCGCCCATCACGCCCTTGATGGCGGGGTGCACCAATGCGGCAGGGGCCTGCTTGCCGGTGATCAGGCACTGCATCGTGGCGGCGTCTGCGTCTGCGGCACCATAGTGGGCCTGCCAGGCCGCCTGAATGGCGGGGGCATCGTTGGCGAGAATGTGGTGGTGGTCTGGCGCTTCGTAACCGAAAATCAGGTTGGCGTTTCCGGTCAGATCTTTCCATTCTGCGTTCAGCAGGGGATGTTCTGCCGCCTGCGCCGGGTCCCAGCTGTCAAAATAAGCCAGAATGGCTTTTGCGGCGGGGTCGTCCACGCCGTCCAGCAATTTATGGTGCAGCTGGGCACAGGCCTCGAAGCACTGTTTGGCGCGGTCCGGTTTGCCCTTTTCATCTGCACCCAGAAGATAGGACGAATTGTCGCACAAAAAGTTGGCAGCGATGCCGACGGTACGCTTGACGTGGGCGGGTACCCGCAGCTCCCGGGGGACGATGACCGTCTTTTTGCCCTTGGTCTCGCTGACGCGCAGGTCCACAACATCCACCAGCTGTCCGGCGTCATTCAGACGCAGCTCATAGCTTACCTTAAAATGACCGTCCCAGCCGGGTGCGGCGATCTTGCCCTGCCGCAAAAGCTGCTCATAGTAGGCGGTCAATGCTTGCAGGATCATGTGAACACCTCCACATTCCGGCAGTCCAGCACGCCGTCCACCAGCTTTGCCCGGAAGAACTGAGGCTGGATGTTTTCCGGGTCCGCGTAGTCCAGGTCATAGAGCATGAAGCCCAGGTCCTGCGTGACGGGCAGGGCAGGGATGGGCTCCCCGGCGTGCCACTCGCGGAAGTTGGCCGGAAATTCCCGGCAGCCGAAACAGGGCTGGTGATAGCACTGGCCTTTGTTCAGCCGCCGCCGCAGGATGTCCTGGAACTTGCCGGGATTATCGCCGGGTGCGGCCTTGTCCGTCATGGTAAAGTGGCACTCGATGACGTAGTGCACATCCTGCAGCACCAGCGCGGCCCGCTGCTGAATGTCTGCCGAGGTGTACAGCACCGGCGCGGCACCGCCCTTGGCCGCACTGAGCGCCGCCGAGGAAAGCAGGGTGGATTTGACTTCGTTGCGGCGGATGTTGGTGAACCGCACCGGGTTCAGCAGGTAGATGCGATCAATATGGTACTTCATGCCCGGGTGCCAATAGATCGCTTCCACCAACCCTCTTGCCGCCGACGGCGTGATGATGTCGTAGCTCACGCGCTCTGTCTTCATCTCGGGCCGGCTGAAGCAGGCGTAATCGCCCCACACTTCGATCAGCATTGACATGGGTACCGCCTCCTTTCTGAATCCGGTCGTGCAGTCTGGCAGGAACTTGTCTTAGCCATAACGTTCACTCCTTTCTGTTTCAAGCTTCATGAAAAAGGTCTTTGGCGTTATCTTGGCATACAGGCAGACAGCTGTCAATTTGTTTGGCGTATGTGACGCAAAATGGGGAGTGCAGCGCAGATGCCCGCAAAGGAAGAAGCTGCCCGGCCGCTTCTCTCTTTGTCTGTATTCTACCGGAACAAAAGTCCGATAAGCAGGATTTCTATCTGTTTTCAGCTGTTTTTTCTCAGAAAAACAGGCCAATGCCGGTCTCCGCGTCCAGCGCAAGGCCGGTTTTGGCGCTGTACTGGTTCAGGTCCGTCAGGATGGCGCTGCCTTCTGGCAGCAGTTCCAGCGCCCCGGCAGCGTCCAGCTTTTCAAACTGCGGCGCATAGCAGGCCACGCTGTAGGTGCCCAGACGGCGGTACAAACTGCGGCTGACCATGCCGCTGCGCAGCTGGGCACAGAGTGCTTCCCCTTCGCCGATGGGCAGATAGACCGTGCGGGTGGGCGTTTCGATCAGCTGGAATTCCGCGGCCACCTGCGCAAACGGGAACTGACAGCCGGAAATGCCGTGGCGGAACGCATCCAGAATGCCTTTTTTGTCCAGTGCCTCGGCACCCCGTGCAAAGTAAAGCTCCTGAAAATAAGTGCGGATGGCATCCGGGGTGTTGAGCTGCGCATAGTCATTTTCATGGCAGCGGGCGGCATACTGCAGGGCGTGCACATGCTGGTGCAGCATCTGCGGCACCGCGCAGCCTTCCAGCCGGAAGCAGGATACCCGGCTCTCTGCCGCGCTGCGGCGGCCTTCGCGGTTGCAGCGCCCGGCGGTCTGCAGCAGCGAGTCCAGCCCGCACTGTTCCCGGTAGGCGGCGGGGAAGTCTACGTCCACACCGGCCTCGATCAGGGAGGTGGACACCACCCGGCAGGGCAGGCCGTCCGCCAGCCGCTGCCGGATTTCTTCCAGCTGGCGGCGGCGGTCTGCGGCGCACAGCAGGGTGGTCAGGCAGAAACTGCCTTCTTCGGGCAGGGCAGCATACAGTTCCTGCGCCGTCTTGCGGCGGTTCACCACGCACAGCACCTGCGGCAGGGCGGGCAGCTGTGCTGCAAGTTCTTCCTGCGGCAGCGTGCCAATGTCCCGGATGGTCGTGCGGCGGAGGGTCTCATAGAGCGTTTCCGTGTCCGGGTTGATCTCCTGCATCCGCAGTTCCGGGGCAAATTCCTTGAAAAGGGATTCCAGCGCAGGCTGGGTGGCAGTGCACAGCACAGCGGTGGCGTGGTAATGCCGCACCAGCTGGGCAATGGCGCTGATGCAGGGCTTGAGGTAGTCCAGCGGCAGAGTCTGCGCCTCGTCAAAAATGATCACGCTGTCAGCGATGTTGTGCAGCTTGCGGCAGCGGCTGCTGCGGTTGGCATAGAGCGACTCAAAAAACTGCACGGCGGTGGTGACGATGACCGGCGCATCCCAGTTTTCGCTGGCCAGCAGCTGGCGGTACTGGGCGGGTGTCAGGTCTTCGGTGTTGGTGGTCTTGTATTCGGCGCTGGAGTAATCCGCAAGGACGTTTTCCTCCCCCAGAAGCTTTGTGAAGTTTGCAGCGGTCTGGTCGATGATGGACATATACGGGATGACGTAGATCACCCGCTTCATGCCCTGCGCGGCGGCGTGCTCCAGCGCGAAGGCCAGCGATGCAAAGGTCTTGCCGCCGCCGGTGGGCACAGTGAGGGTGTAGAGCCCCTGCGGCCCGTGGGCCCCTTTGTCCAGACAGGCTTGCAGCACGGCGTTGCGCTGGCGGCTGACCGGGGTGGTGCTCTCCGCGCCGAGATAGCGCTCTGCCTGTGTCCGGGCCTTTTCCAGCAGGGCGGGGATGCCCTCGCCGCCGCCGCGGGGCGCGGCCCGGCCGTTCATGAAGGTCTCGGTATCGAGGAAGTCTGCGTCCACCAGGCAGGAGTAGAGCATCCGGGTGAAGAAGGCAAAATCCAGCAGGTCGCGGTTGGCCCAGGCAGGCGGGGCGCTTTGCGGCAGGGGCACTTCCTGCCAGCCGCCGTAAGGCTCCACGGGCTTTTTCAGGCGGCCGAACAGGGTGCCGTCCTCCGGGTCCGCATTCCGCTGATTGCCGCCGTCCGGCAGGCCGGTGTGATGGCCCGCAACGGCAAAGGCCGCCTGCGGGTGCGGCGGGCGGCATTTCATGGCTTCCTGCGCCCCGGCGGTGGCGTGGTCCACCCGGGGGCCGTCTTCCAGCAGCCGTTTCTGGAAGGCAGTGCTGTATTTGCCGATATCATGCAGCCAGCCGGCGAAGCGGGCTTCCTCCGTTGCGCCGAAGGGTGCGGCAAACTCTCCGGCCAGGTCAGCTGTGCCGGAAAGGTGTTCATAGACGGTTTGTGTGCGGGCTTTATCCTCGCTGATGTGGGCAAGTGCAGGATTCGAATTCATGGATGCCACTCCTTTCCTATCTGCCCCAACGATACCGCGCTTTGGGAATGCTGTCAAGAAATGGCAAAAACTTTGGTGCTCTGCACGAAACGGGCAGCGCGTTCCCCGGCATTCTGCCAAAAACAAAACCGCCCTCCCGCGCCCGGAAGGGGCAGGGGAGAGCGGTGAAAAGGGACGGTTTAATTTTCTTCGTGGGATTCCATGGCGTTGAACCGCTCAAGGAAGCTGCGCTCCACACCCTCGGACTTATAGCCCGGCATGGTGTCCAGCGCCACAGCGTGGATGCTGCGGAAGATGCTGTTTTCGATGTTGGGGTTGTCACGCTTCAGGCGGCGCAGCAGGGTCTTGACCTCCTGCCGCTTGGAACCGCCGCCGCCGTTGTCGCACATGGTGCAGTTTTCGGTAAAGCGGCAGGCGCACTGGATGAATTCCAGCTCGTTGTAGCGCTTCCACGCGAGGATATCTTCCTCCCGGATGCAGTACATCGGGCGGATGAGGGTCATGCCGGGGAAGCTGGTGCTGTGGAGCTTGGGCGGCATGGCCTGCAGCTGGGAGCCGTAGAACATGCTCATGACGGTGGTTTCGATCACATCGTTGAAGTGGTGCCCCAGCGCGATCTTGTTGCAGCCCAGTTCCTTGGCCTTGCTGTACAGGTGGCCGCGGCGCATCCGGGCGCAGAGATAGCAGGGGTTTTTGTCGGTGTTGTTGGCCACGGCAAAAATGTTGCTTTCAAAAATCGTCACCGGGATGTGCAAAAGCTCTGCGTTGCTCTCGATTTTCTGGCGGTTGATCTCATTATAGCCGGGGTCCATCACCAAAAACACCAACTCAAAGGGCACATCGCTGTGGCGCTGCAGCTCCTGCATGAGCTTTGCCATCAGCATGGAGTCTTTGCCGCCGGAGATACACACGGCAATGCGGTCGCCTGCCTGCACCAGTTCGTAGCGCTTCACGGCCACGATAAACGGCGTCCACAGTTCTTTCCGGTACTTTTTGATGATGCTGCGTTCGATCAGCTGATAGGGTTCCAGATCTCGCTTCATAATACTCCTCTTTATTGGGTCAGGGCGTTGTAACAGGCATCGAACGCCTGCAGAAAACCGGTGATCTCATCCTCGGTGGTCAGGTGGCTCAGGCTGATGCGCCACGAGGACAGGGCGTTGCGCCGGTCATGGCTCACCGCGAACACCGCCCGGGAGGGCAGGCCGTCCGACGAGCAGGCCGATTTGACCGAGACGCACAGGCCTTTGGCGTCCAGCTCTCGCTGGAACACGGTGCCCTTCACGTTCTGTACGCTCAGGTTCAAGATCTGCGGCACGGCGTGCTCCGGGCTGTTGATGCGTACCTTGGGGTACTTGGCCAGCTCGGTGCGCAGGCGGGCGTTCAGGGCGCGGATGTGTTCCACCCGGGCGGGCAGCTCGGTCACGGCCTTGTCCAGTGCCAGCGCCAGCGAGCAGGCCAGTGCCACGGTGGGCGTGCCGCTGCGGTAGATGGTGGTGCTTTCGCCGCCGTGGATGAGCGGCTCCAGCGCAAGGCCCCGGCGCTTGACCAGCACGCCGATGCCGTTCAGCCCGTAGAACTTATGAGCGGTCAGGCTCATGGTGTCGATGCCGTCGAAAGAAACCGGCAGCTTGCCCACGGCCTGGGTGGCGTCTACATGAAAATGGCAGTGGGGGCGGTCTTTCAGAAGTTCCGCGATCTCGGCGATCGGCTGCACCACGCCCAGCTCACTGTCCACGGCGGTGACTGCCACCAGAATGGTGTCCGGCCGCAGCAGTTCTTTCAGGTGGTCAAGATCCACCGTGCCGTCCTGCCGGATGTCCACAAGGTCGATCTCGTATCCCTGCTCCTGCAAAGCGGTCAGGCTGCCGCTCACCGAGGAATGCTCCAGCGGGGTGGAGATGATGTGCTTGCCGTGGTGGCGCTCCAGCCGGGCGATGCTCTTGATGGCAAAGTTGTTGGCCTCGCTGGCACCGGATGTATAGATGATCTCGGCGGGCTGCACCCCCAGGCTGCGGGCGATGCTCTGCGTTGCCTCGTCGATGGCGGCCTTGGCGGCGGCACCGGCCGCATGGCGGGAGTTGGCATTGCCCGGGCAATGGCGCTCTATTTCACAAAACCGCGCCAGCACGGCTTCATCCACCGGCGTGTTCGCGGAATAATCCAGATAGATCATAGATCCTCCTGAGATACACATTATAATAGTAGGAAATTGCAGCAGGTTCTATTATAGTGCGCTTTGGCCCGGATTGCAAGAGAGCGGTGCAAAACTTCCGGGCTGGAAATCCAAGAGAATTGCCCAAAACGGTTGCGAAGCGGCAAAAAGTCTGCTATAATCACAAGAAAGACTGCCCGCGGCCTTTTGCGGGGCTTTGGGCGGCAGTCTTGTTTGGAAAGAGCCTGAAGGAAAGGGGAGAGCACCATGCTGCACACGAATCACCGACTGCGCTGCACAGCTTTTTCCATTTTCCGGGCGGAATCATTGTTCCCAAATTTCAGAGGCATTGCCGTTTTGCTGACGGCGGTGCCTCTTTTTTTGGGCTGGGAAGTTCTGTAGGAGGCAGAAAAACTTATGAGTGAAAAAATCGACTACTCCAAAGG
>ERZ1026866.1067-NODE-1067-length-14868-cov-9.183150_pt1 | contig 14868 bp, 8 predicted proteins | sample MGYA00380163_ERZ1026866 | MGnify/ENA primary metagenome ERZ1026866 (study PRJEB33269, sample SAMEA4719799) | human gut metagenome | biome: human-associated habitat; feature: organic feature; material: feces | place: Cameroon | collected 2013-10 ...
AAAAGCCTGTTGTGACAACCAACAACGGGCTTTTTCTTGTTTTGGCGGCAAATGTGCAGAATCGACAAAATTCACGCTTTAACGTCGGTCTACATTGCCCTATCGTAGTTCTCCGACAGCTGCGACAGGACAGGTTTTTAGCCTGTTTTTGCTCGATGCAGCGTTGTTTTCGATTGAGAAAACGTGGTGGTCAACGGTAGTCAGACCACGAATTGACCACTATTGGGAATTGACTACTTTACAAGATCGAAATACGTCAGAACGGCGTTTTTCATATATAAGCGATCGTAGCTCAGCTGGATAGAGCGTTCGGCTCCGACCCGGAAGGCCAGAGGTTCGAATCCTCCCGGTCGCACTTAAAAAACGCATTGCAATGTACTTTTGCAATGCGCTTTTCTTTTTTGTGTAAGTTTTGTTTTTTAGAATAATTTTAGTAGCATATCATCTGCCGCATCGGTGAACTGACCTTTTGCAAGGCGTTCATTTCGTAGTTGGTTTAAGGTTGTTCTCATAAGATGTATTTCTTCCACAGAGAAACTTGCTCTTTTATCGGCTGGGAGAGCATTGATTTTCAGTATCAGCATGCCAGATATCACGGATTTGGAATGCAGAGTATTCGCCTTCTGTGTGAGCGATACGGCGGTACGCTGTCTATCCATACGGACGATAACATTTTTAATGTGAACATCCTACTGCCTGCGGGAAATGCCTTAAAGGCCTGAAGCTATTAGATTGTAATTCTGAGATTGGCATTGGAACAGGCAAATGTTTTGCAGGCAGGCTATTATCTGAACAAAAAGATTCAGGCAGTGCTTTCTTGGTGGCAAGAAAGTATTGCCTGAATCTTTTTGCGCTTACAATAATTTCCGCACAGCATTTTCGCCGGGATTATTTCAAGTGAAAACGGTTTCGACGATGCTTTGCTGCAAGAAAATGAGAGAAGCCTACTTTGCGAACTGCTCTCTGTACTCTGTAGGCAAATGACCGGCATAGCGCCTGAACACCTGAGAAAAGTGCCCTACCGAGGAAAAGCCCAGGTAAGAAGCAATGGTGGTAGCGCTTTTGTCAGAATAGAGCAGTAGCCGTTTGCCTTCTTCAATTTTTTCTTTCAGAATAAAGCTGGTCAGTGTTTCGCCGGTTTCTGCCTTGAACTTTGCGGAAAGGTAGGGGCGGCTCATATAAAAGGATTGCGCCATCTCCTCTACCCGAGTGGGTTGAGAGAGATGCTTCTGTATATAATTGGACACAGCAATACTGAGTTGGGTCGGCTTTCCGCCAAACTGCAGCCGTTCTACCCTCTCGGTAAAGTCCAAGGCCATGTGGTATTGCAAATTGGTGATTTGCTGTAAGGAATTCAAAAACTCGCATTTCTGAATATACATATCACTGAGGGAAAAGGCGTCCTCCGGAGTAAGCCCGCCTTGGATCGCTGCCCGAGAAATCAGCGAGGCAGAAACAATAAAAGAATTTTTCATCTGACGCAGTTGGTCGAAGGCTAAGGTGCCGCAGCGTATGGCGGGCGCGGACTCGATCCATTTTTTCAGCGCGAGGGAATCCCCCTTCCGAACCAGACGCATCAGCTGTTGTTCTTGGATATAGGTGGTATGCTCGGAGAAGGAGGATGAGAATTCCTCTGTCTGCGGTACAGCAAAGAATTGGCTGCTGTGCTGGTGTTCCAGCAGCGTCTTTATGTTCTCTTGTTCGGAGTTGTAGATGACAATGTCTGCCAACTCCAACTTTTCCCCGTTGAGTACATAGTTGAGTGTACAAAGGATCTGCATAATGCTTTCCAGCGGCATACGCGCGATGCTGCGCATACCCTCCACAAAAATGTCTGTGTCCTCGGCAGGCACATCCAGTTGAAAGGCAATTTTCCGGAGTGCTTGCGCTGTATCGGGAATTTGACGGGTAGGTCCGAGTACGATTTTTGCATTATTGAAATGAATGACACCGTAGTAATAGAAATTTGCGGTCACAAAATATCCTACCTTGCCTTCCGTTCGGAGAATTTCATCTCGATTCAATTCCAACGGATCCTTGGAAAGGTAGATGGCAGAATGGTAAAAATCCAGTTTATTATCCACGAAAATTCGAATGGGAATACCGGCCAGATTTCCGATAACGCGGCATAGATAATGTAAATCCAGATCCTGCATGGGAACACCTCCACAAAATTCATTACCATTATATCATAAACCTTACGAAAATGGTGATAAAATTCGAAGAGCTTTGTTATTATAAATACAAATAATTCGATTGCGGAGAGTTATTTTGGAGAATAAGGCAACAGGGAAGGCTGCTGCATGAACCTGTCCGAAGGAAGGAGTACACTATGACACTTACCAAAGAAGATTTGAAATCGGAACACGAATTTCAGGGTGCGTGGATCACGGACAAAACGATTCCGTATGACAAAAAGAAATCCCCCGTGCCTCTCTCGGTGCGCCGGACATTTTCTCTCGCAAAAAAGCTGCGCAGGGCGGTTCTTTATGCTACGGCGGTCGGCAATTACTATGTGACTGTCAATGGGGCAAAAATCACAGATGAGATGCTGGCACCCGGCTATACCAGCTATGAAAAATATCTGCAATATCAGGCGTATGATGTGACAGCATACCTCAAGTCGGAAAATGAACTGTGTGCGGTTGTGTCCGGCGGCTGGGCCGTGGGATTTTACGGATTTATGGGCGCTGCCCGCGGCTATGCACCGCGGCAGTTGTTCCGTTGCGATCTGGTGCTGGAGTACGCTGACGGCAGCACCGAGGAAATTGCCACCGACCAAAGCTGGTCTGTTAGCACGCAGGGTGCATACAGCGTCGCCGGCATTTATGAGGGTGTGCATTACGATGCCCGCATCACGCCGGAGAACACACCGTGGAAGCCGGCGGACGAGGCTGCTTGGCGCTATCGACCGGAGATTCTCTGTACATACGGAACGCTGGCGCACCGTCAGGAGTGCCTGCACCCCGTGGAACAGCACGCCTCCAAACGCGGCGGCACCATCTACGATTTCGGACAAAATTGCTCCGCCGTGGTGTGCATGAGAATTAAAAACGCAGCCGCCGGTCAGGTCATTCGGGTGCGTCATGCCGAGGTACTTGTGGAGGGCGAGATATTCACCTCCAATCTGCGCAAGGCCGAGGCCGGTATCACCTACATTTGCCGGGAAGGCACGCAGGAATTCACCCCGGAGCTGACCACGATGGGCTTTCGCTACGTCCGGGTGCAGGGGATTGAGCCGGAAAATCTGGAAATTACCGCGCAGGTGGTCAGCAGTCTGGGAACGCCTACCGGCGGATTCTCCTGCTCGAACAAGTTTTTGAATCAATTGCAGAGCAATATCCAGTGGGGCGCAAGATCGAACTTTGTGGACATCCCTACTGACTGCCCCCAGCGCGATGAGCGCATGGGGTGGACGGGCGACATCGCTGTATTTGCTTCTACAGCTTGCTTCAACTTTGACACCGCGCGCTTCTTTGACAAGTGGCTGCTGGACGTTATCGCGGATCAAGGCTTCGGCGGCGGAATTCCGCTTGTGGTTCCAGCAGGCAAACTGCCATTTCCCAGCTTTGCAACCTCCGGCTGGGGCGATTGTGCATCCTTGGTTCCATGGGCGCAATATTTGAAGGACGGCGACAAAAAGCTGGTGGAACGGCAGTACGCCAGCATCAAAAAACTTCTGAAAGCAGAAAAATTCTGGGCATCGTTTTTCAGCGCTGGCAGTCAGCGCTACATCTGGCGGCTGCCCTTCCATTTTGGCGATTGGCTTAGCCCCGGCGAAAATGCAAAGCAGTGGAGATATAAGGCACCTTGGATTGCCACGACCTACTTCTATAATACGGCGCACATCGCAGCAGAATTCGCGCAGGTGCTTGGAAAAGCAGAGGACGAGAAAGAATTCCGAAAGCTCATGGAGAAAATCGAAAACGCCTACCGGGCGGTTTTCCTGAACGAAAATGGGCTTCTGAAGGAAGAATTTCAGTCGGCGTATCTCTGCCCGATTCATTTCGGAATGCTGACCCCGGCTGAACGGCAAAAGATGGGTGACCGATTGGCAGAGATGGCAGCGGAGAACGGGCATCGGATTGCCACCGGCTTTTTGGGTACACCGTATCTGCTGTTTGCCCTGTCGGACACCGGACATACCGACGAAGCATATCGAGTGCTGCTGAATGAGGAATGTCCCGGTTGGCTGTACGCAGTCAAACACGGGGCAACTACCATCTGGGAACGCTGGGACGCGCTTCTTCCCGATGGCAGCGTGAATATGTCCCAAGATCAGGCAAACGGCAAGGCCGCAACCAGCGCTGACTTTGACCCGGAGGACCAGTCTGCTGCCAGTATGACCAGCTTCAACCATTATGCCTACGGCGCAGTGGGCGATTGGCTGTATCGCCGCGTTGCCGGGCTGGAAACTATAACACCCGGATGGAAGCACTTCCGTGCTGCACCGCAGCCCGGCGGCGGGCTTACCTGGGCGGAAGGCTACACCCAAACGCCCTACGGTACGGCGCGCTCCCACTGGGAAATTGAAGGAGAGCGCTTTGTGCTGACGGTGGAGGTTCCGGCGGACACCATCTGCGACGCCGTTCTTCCGGACGGAACCGTAACCATGCTGAAGGAAGGCGTACATACGCTGCAATGCCCGTATCATCTGCAGGATAAAGCGGAACGTAGGTAAATTTACCGTAATGAATCTGCTTAGTATGCAGTGAACGTACTATAAAATCAAAGGGAGAAAACTACGCAATGAAAAAATCAATTGCAAATCGGTTGCCAGACAGCTGCGTACACTCTGAAACGGTGTCGAAAGCGGAAAAATGGCTGGGCTATCTGGTGGGTCCGGCGGGGGCGCTATTTTTGAATGCCGTGCTAGGCACCTACCTGAATGTGTATTATACGGATGTACTTGGCTTGACCGCCGTGTGGGGCGGTGCCTTTTTGGTAGTGTTTCCCATTGTTTCCAAGGTCATTGACGCCGTAACCAATCTGGTAATGGGTTCTGTAATTGACCACACTCATACGGCGCAGGGAAAAGCGCGCCCGTGGCTGCTGTTTTCGGCACCCTTGCTGACCATTACCGGTTTGCTCCTGTTTCTGGTGCCTCAGGCAAGCACGGGCGTTCAGGTGATTTGGGTGATGCTTTCCTACAACCTATTTTACTCGTTTGCTTACACGATTTTTAATATGAGCCACAATCTGATGGTTCCTCTCTCCACCCGAAACACCACAGACCGCGGCAAGCTGAGCGTATTCAATCAAGTGTCTACCATTATGGTGTGCGGCATCATCTGCGCCCTTGTTTTTCCTATGGTAATCAGCCCTTGGTGGGGTGTGGATAAATCCCGCTGGATCTTGGTTATGTCCATTATCTCAATTTTGGCACTGCCCTTGACATTGCTGGAGTACTTTTTTACAAAGGAACGTGTTACAGAAGAAAACGAATCGAATCATCAGGAAAAGCATAGTGATGTGCCTTTTGGCAAGCGTCTGAAAGCGGTTCTTAGCGACAAATATATGCTGCTGGTGTACGGATATTTTTTGGTGACGACTTTGGCAACCAGCTTGAAAAACCTTTCCAGTATCTATTACTGCAATTTTGTGCTGGGCAGCTACAACGATGGGGTCACCATGACAATGCTTTCTGTCATTGGCGGCCTGCCGATGGGTATTGGTCTGTTTGCGGTCTGGCCGCTGGCAAAGCGCTTCGGAAAGCAGAATGTAACAGTTGCAGGTATGCTGATTATGGCTCTGGGCAGTGTGATTTGCCTTGCTGCACCCCGAAATATGGCGGTTGTGCTGGCGGGACAGTTCATTAAAAATTTGGGTTCGCTGCCGGGGGCGTATATCTTTATGGCGCTGTTTGCGGATGTGCTGGATCATCTGGAATGGAAGGTGCGGTTCCGCTGCGACGGCTTGGCAATGTCGCTATACAATACAATTTCCGTATCGCTGGTGGGCATATAGTTGTGTAGGAGGCTGCCCGGTATGGACTTTTACAAAAATTGCACAGATCTGTATGAAATCTGCCACATTCCCATAACGATTGTCAATCGAGGAGGCAATCTTCTGCTGTCTCTGCCAAATCATGGCGACGAATTTGTACCGCATAAAGCCATCCAATACGTTTTGACGGATTTTCTCTTGCAAAAGAGAGATTTCCTACATCCGCTCATTACCTATCTGGAACCCGGTTATTTCCTTGGTGTGGTTGAACTGTCAGAAGAACAGTTTTGCATCGTCGGGCTTGTCAGTCCATTTCAACATACGCGCAGTGAAATCCTGCAAATTACATCACAGGCGATTGAATCTCAAAAGTTTCAGGAATTTTGTGATTTAATGATTCAGATGCCAATGGTGAATCTGTACCAGTTAAAATCATTGCTGTGCTTATTAGTGCGACTGGCACATGAAGCAGAGATTACCGCTGAAGATATCCTCTTTGTGGATAATACTGTATCCAATGCCGCAAATTTGAACGACGCTTTGTTTGAATTGCGAGAAGATGCAGAATTTCATGTGCCGATGGATTATGAAACAGGTGTTTGCAGTGCGATTGAAGCAGGTGATGCCGAGCTTTTGCAGCGGCGTATGCTGGCACCATCGCAGGGTAAAATCGGCCGCATGAGTTCCAGCGCCCTGCAACAGCAGAAATATGCGTTCATCAGCTTTGCCACGCTGCTGACCCGCGCGGCCATTCGCGGTGGACTTTCCGGTGAGACGGCATTCAATTTGAGCGACGTCTACTGCCAACGCATGGATGCCCAGACCGAAATACCCGCCGTGGAGCAGTTGGCATTCACAATGGCGATGGACTTCTGCCGTCGCGTGGCCGATGCCAAAAACGGCGGTGCGCAAAGCACCGCCGTCAAAAACTGCATCGACTATATTTCTGCCCATCTGCACGATGATCTGCGATTGGACGAGCTTTCCCGCCACTGTGGGCTGTGCAGCCGCAGCCTGTCGATCAAGTTCAAGGCCGAGGTAGGCTGCGGCATTCCGGAGTACATCCATAAAGAGAAGTTGCGGGAGGCTAAGTATCTTTTAATCAATACTGACTACGCCTTAGCCGATATTGCAGGCTTTTTGAACTATCCGACCCAGAGCTATTTTACCCAGATCTTTAAAAGGTACGCAGGTATGACCCCGCAGCAGTACCGCGATAACCCACACGGTGTGGTGCGTTAAGCTTTGCAGCGCCCCCTGAGATTGACGCGTGCTATCCGGTCATTCCATAAGAACTTCTTCAACCGGGCCTTTGAGTGCGCTGTCGTGAAGCGGGAACGGCTTTGTAAGGTCTTTCATAAACGGATTGAAAACCGCCTGTTTATAAAGTGTCGGCAGCTGGTATTTTGAGAGAAGCGCACCGACAGCCTCTTTCCTGCCGGGATTTTTGCGGACCTCAAAGCCCCTGCATACGACCTCAATATCCGCGTCCGGCGAGACATCGGCTATGGTAATACTGGTTTTGCCGCCCTTATATTCGGGCAATACCGGTCTGTCGCTGCCACAGACCCTGACGGTGATTTCCTTGGCCGAGGATATGTCGTCAAAAACGAGCTTCCATTCACGCCGGGCAGGAAGAACGGAAAGGTCCCCCTTAGCTGCACCGATTGTAAACAGCAGATCCTCCCCCGCTTCCCTGACAGAGAGTACGGTTTCCGCAAAGGCTCCGTTTTCAAAGTTCATTGTCTCCCCATCGTCCTCATAGAGGGTAAAGCTGTTCGTACCTCTGAAGATTCTGACCGTCAGCTTTTCCGGGTTTGACCAGTCGTTTGTTCTGTCGTTTTGGGAAAGCGGAACGATGGCACCCTCCTTTGCAAGCACAGGCAGCGCGTTCAAATCCCGGTACATGGTAACAAAGCGCTCGCCCTCGTAAATCCTGCCGGTGTACCAGTCTGTCCATCTGCCCTTTGGCAGCCACACTTTAGCGGGCGCAAGGAAGGTGCGCTTGTCGGCGGGCTTTGTGACGGGGGATACCATAAGCTCACTGCCGAAGAAATACTGGTTCGGCACTTCATACGCGGCTTTTTCGTTCGGGTACGAATAATACATCGGTTCGCAAAGGGCGCGGCCCTCTGTGTGGGTGCGGCGGTTGATCGAGTATATGTACGGAATGAGCGCGTGGCGTTCTCGGAGCGCATTCACGGCTGCCGTCTCGGCGGCAAAGCTGTATTTCCACGGCTCCTTGCCCATGAATTCGTCTTTTGTGGAATGCAGACGCATGATCGGGCTGAACTCGCCAAGCTGGACCCAGCGGACATACAGCTCATCATTTCTTGCGCCGAGCTGGTGACCGCCGATGTCATGGCTCCACCATGTATATCCGACATTGGCAGCATTGGCGGTAAAGTACGGCTGAAAGTCAAGGCTCTTCCAGCTGATGACCGTATCGCCCGAAAATCCGAGCGGATAGCGATGCGAGCCGACCTCGGCAAAGCGGGAAAGAATGAGGGGTCTTTTGCCGGTGGAGGCAAGGTCGAGAGAATGATAGTGGTTGAGCGCCCAGAGCGGGTCAAGCCCCTTGATTTTTGTGTCCTTCTCCTGCTGCCAATCGATCCACCAGAAATCCACACCTTCTTTTTCGTAGGGACGGTGGAGAATGTTGAAGTAGGCGTCAATAAATTTCGGGTCGGTAATGTCAAACGGGATGCGTTTTTTGCTCTTTGGGTCAACCCCCATAAAGCGGGCAAAATCCTCGTACTGATCCTCAAACGGGCGTACACCCTGCGCCGGGTGGAGGTTGACGGTGACCTTAAAGTTATTATCATGCAGCCACGAGAGCAGCGCTTTGTGGTCCGGGAAAAGCTCTGTATTCCAGCTGTAGCCGGTCCAGCCCTGACTCTGAAATGCCTCTGCAAAATCTCTGTATGGCAGGATTCCATCGCGGCGGAAGAGCGCATTTTCTTTTCCGAAGCGCTCGATAACGTCTACCCAGTGCCAGTCCATGTCAATGGTTGCCACCGAGATGGGAATATCCCGCTCCAGGAATTCTTTCATCAGGTCGATGTATTCCTGCTGGCTGTAGGCCTTGTATCTGCTCCACCAGTTGCCAAGGCAGAACCGCGGGACGAGGGGGACTGCACCGCACAGCTTGAAAAAGTCCTGCAGGCAGCCGCGGTAATCATTGCCAAAGGCAAAATAATACTCGTCCTTTTGAACATGCCTGCGCGCTTTCATGGTTCCGTCCGCGCAGATGATCACCGTTTTTGAATCGTCCACAACAGAAACGCCGTTGGTGCTCATCAGCCCGTCCCCGAGCTTTACAGCGCCATTTGCCATATCGAGGGTGCGGTAGGTGCCCTTGAGATTCCCGGTCTTGAAATCGGTGACGATCCTTCCATCCTTGAGCGTGATGCTCTCTGTCGCCCCTTTTGCAAGGTCAAAGCAAAACGTGATGTCCTCGGTTTTTATCACGATTTTGCCGCTGTTCTGTAAAATGCTGAATTCAGGTCTGTCAAAGTCGCGGCAGATGACGGTCTGCGTCGCTTCATCGGTGAAAATATGCTCCTTGTCCTTCTCCACGCGGATAATTCTCGGCGAGAGAACCGAGAACCGATAGTCCTCGATTTGATAAACATACTCCTTGGGCGTTTTTGTTTTATAGCTGTGGGAAAATGCGTTTGTAAAATATGTAGAAAGCTCGTTCATACGGTTCTCCTCTCCCCAATTCTAACGGGTATATTGGCAAGCGATTCGTACCTTAACTTCAAGGCAAGCCGGACTGCCCGGAGGTGTTTTCTGTCGGAGGAGCTGGTTTTTCTGTTGGCGTTTGTTTTGCCGCCCTTTACAGTTCCCCATTCGTCGCAATCACCTTTTTATAGTAGTAGCCGGACGCTTTTATGGTTCTCTGCTGCGTTTTGAAATCCACATAGATCAAACCAAAACGCGGGTCATACCCCTCTGCCCATTCAAAGTTATCCATCAAAGACCAGTACTGATACCCTATAACAGGGACGCCTTCTTCAACCGCGCGCTTTACGCCCTGCAGCACTTCCTGCAGGTAGGCAACGCGCGCGCCGTCATTTACCGCCCCGTCAGAAAGCTGGGCATCGTGCAGGCACACGCCGTTTTCCGTAACCATAATGGGCATATTGTACCGCTCGCTGAAGAAACGCAGCACCCAATACAGTGTGCTTGGGCAAAGCTCCCAGCCCAAGGCATTGCGGGGAATGCCCGCCGCCGGAACCTGCCGATACTTTGCGCTGCAGGTATAATTCAGTGGTCTGTAAACATTGACCCCCACGAAATCCAGCTTGGGGCAGCCTTGCGCCAGCACCTTACTGCCTAACAACCTTTCGGTCATCCTGTCATCGGTTCGCCCCTGCAGGATCAAATCAGCCCATATATTGCTGTCAAAGATTTTAAGACCGTTGGAAAAGGTGATTTTTCTGGCTTTCTCGATCTCATCGGGGGTTTCTTTTTGGGGAATGTATGCCGTTACGGCAAGCGCCACACCCACCTTGACCTCGCATTTTGCGTATTTCCGAATGGTTTCGACAGCCTTTGCATGGCAAAGCAGAATGTTCTTCATCAGCCGCGGAGCCTTATAAAAAGCTTTCTCGAACGGAGCGTGGTCACCGCTTCCATAGCCTGCGCTGAAAAACACAGACGGCTCATTTATGGTCATAAAATATCGAACTCTGTCCGAAAGTGCTTCCACCACAGTTCTGACATAGTCGGCAAAGTACTGCACTGTTTTTTCGCTCATAAATCCGCCTTGTTTGTATACCCAAAGCGGCATATCCCAATGGTACAGGGTGCAAAGCGGTTCGATGCCGTTTCTTTTCAGCTCATCCACCAGATCACTGTAGAATTGCAGACCTTTTTCGTTGACACAGTTCGATTCCGTCATAACGCGCGACCAGCTGACAGAAAAGCGATAGGACTTCAAACTCAGCTCCTTCATCAGCGCGATATCCTCTTTATATCTGTGAATATGGTCACAGGCGACAGAAGGATTCTCTCCGTATTTGATTTTCCGCGCCGGCGGATTATCCCAAATGCTTGGGGTACGCCCATTTTCATTCCATGCGCCTTCAATCTGGGCGGCGGAAGTAGCCGCGCCCCACAAAAAGTTGTCGCCAAAGGTATGCTTCATCATTATCCCTCCCATTTTTTATTGCGTGCCTTGATCTCTTCCTGTTCCTTGTCGATGACCTTTTCCACGTTCAGGAAAACCAGCAGCACCGCCAGAACAAGACCGGTAATGGATTCCAGCCCTACAAAGCCGAAGGTGATCACGTTTTTAACGGCGGCGGTCTGCTCAGTCGCTGCAAGAACGCCGTTCACAATTTCCGGTGCGATGTAACCGCTTTGGGCAAGCAGCCCGTTGAAAATGCCGGTGCAGATGCCGACCATCGCCACGGCGATGATGTTGTTGATTCCCATCGCAATGCCGTCGCAGCGGAAGCCCGTTTTCCACTCCATATGGTCAAGAACGTCGGCAAACAGCGCCATAAAAACATAGGCGCAGGGCAGCCCGCCGATGTTCTTGATGAACTGCCCCACCAGCATAACGGTCATATTGGTGGGGTTCATCCAGCAAATGGCGCTGCCGATGGAATACAGCACAAAGCCCACAGCGGTAACATTGCGCTTACCGAATTTCTTCGCCAGCGGCCACACCGCAAAAATGCCGATCCCCATGGGAATACCGCCGATAACCGAGATCAGCGTCTGGGTAATGCCGTCGTTATAGGAACCCAGCACATAGTTGCAGAAGTAGACAAGGCTGATGTTTTTGATGGTGCCGCCGATCGTTTGGATCAGAAAATAGGCGTAGATTATAAGCATATATTTGTCGGTAAAGATTGCCTTGAGCTGCCTTGCAAGGGGAACGGCAGCGGCATTGCTTTCCCGGCTTTCCAGCGTGACGCGCTCTTTGGTAAAGTAGTATTCCAGCAGCGTCAGCGGCAAAGCCAGAATGGACAGTACGCTCATCAGCGCGATCCACTTGCCCTTGTCCACGCCGATTTTGGGCATAATGACCATGGGGAACACCAAGGCAACCAGAATGCCGCCCATCATAATGGAAGTGATCTGGTTGAATACTGACAGACCGCCCCGCTGGGTGGTATTTCGGGTGGACAGCGGCACCATAAGACCATGGCTCATATTAAAAATGGTATAGGCAAGGGAATAAAACAGGTTGTAGCTGATCATGACCCAGATCGCCTGCTCTGTCGGGGTGCCGTTCGGCACCGTAAACAGAAGAATGCCCGTAACCGTTAATAACGGAGCCGATAACAGCAGCCAAGGACGCGCTTTGCCTTCCGGCGTATGGGTGCGGTCAATGATATAGCCCATCACCACATTGGTGATGGCATCAATGATTTTGGAAATAATGGGAAAAACGACAAGGAACGCGCCGCCCCAAAGGGAAGTCAGCTTCAGGACATCCGTATAGTAGACATTCAGATAGGTAGCCAGCACAGCATTGAGCAGCAGCGCCCCCGCAGGTCCCAGAAGATAACCGAACCATTTTTCCGATGCGCTGACATCCTGCGTTTTCACCCTGCTCTTCAGCAACGGGCTGTCAAATAACCGTGCATTTTTCATTGCTGTTCTTCCTTTCCTGCGATGCCGTATTTTTGTTGAAAACGAAGCCGCTTTCCCGTTTGGCAGATAGTCACAGTTTTATCTTGTATTCTCCCTCGATTTGTATCTATTATAGCATGTGACGCGCCACACGCTTTACACCGTTGTATTGATTATGTTATAATGGTAATGTTTTGAGGTGAAAGCAATGCGCGAATACGATTTGCAATATATCTGCAGGGTGATTGGAGACCTTTCCGGCTTACCGATCCGCGGCTACCGGAGCGGACGCCGTCTGCACTATCATTCCGTAGCAACGCTGCCTGTTGATCCTATTGTTGTATGCCGGGACAGCATTGAACGGATCTCCTCCCACGTGGGATACTATGTGACAGAGCAGTTTCATTACTATGGGGTCGTAAACAGCGGGGACATCAAAATCGTCATCGGTCCTTCCCAGCAGGTTTTGCAGGCCGATCAGGAACTACGCAAGCTCGGCTTTCAGGCGGATGTTTCCCCGGAAGATATGGAAGATTTTGTACAGGGCATGAAAAGCATTGTCTGTATGCCGTTGGACACCCTTTTGCAGATCCTCTGCACGATCAATTACTTTCTCAACGATGAAACGCTGGGCATCAAGGATATTGCAATATGCGAGGCGGAACAGACGGATCTACAGCGCCAGTGGGCACAAAAGCACAACGAGCAGTTTTTCGCCTCTGCTTTTGCAGGCGATACGCTTCCGGGGCGCGGGCACAACACCTACGATCAGGAGCAGCAGATCCTACGGTTGGTACGAAAGGGAGACCTGCCGTCTCTTACAAAGTGGATGGACGCTGCGCCCGCTATATGGGGCGGTGCTTTGGCCTCGGAGCAGCTCCGCCAAATCAAAAACACCTTTATTGTGACGGCGACGCTGGTTTCAAGGGCTGCCATTCAAGGCGGTCTGAGCACCGAGGAAGCCTTCTCCCTCAGCGATGCTTATATACAGAAGTGTGAGCATCTGCAAACTATGGAGCAGATCAAAAATTTGCAGTATCATATGGTGCTGGAATTTACAGACCGGGTCAATCGCATCCGCCATGGTGCAGAGCCAACAGAGCTTACCCTTACTGTGTCCAACTATATCCAGCAGCACCTTTCCGAGCCTATCCGCGTTGATGCGATCGCAAAGGCGCTTTTTATGAGCCGCCCGCATCTTTCTGCAAAATTCAGGCAGGAGGCCGGAGAAACGCTGACGGATTTTATATGGAAACAAAAAACGGAGGAGGCAAAACGCCTCCTCCGCTACTCGGACAAATCCTTCAGTTCTATTGGTGCCTACCTCGGTTTTTCCTCCCCCGGGCATTTTTCTCAGGTATTCAAAAAATATACCGGGAAAACGCCCTCGGAGTATAGAGACAGATTCAAGTAGTTGCAGAACAAAATATGTTAAAAAGGCGGCCTCCTTTTCTCCGCAGGAAGCATGTGCAACTGCCGGATCTGCCGGGTGAGCACCTTCTGCTGATGCCGGAACATCTCCAGCCGGGTGTCGATGGTGTCGTCCCCCTGCATAGTAAGCTTGATATACTGCCGGATGTAGCTGCGGCAGCATAGTTGCCAGTGATAGTACCAGCCTGTACCCAGTTGACAAGCGAACGCATAGAGTTTACATTGCCATCGTTGCCGAGAATGCTCTCGACGGTAAGTCTTTTTGAGAGTTCATCAAAGTGTAGCAGCAGGATTTACAAAATTGAAAAAATATTACCCCACCGCTTGACCACCATTTGACCACTACTATGCAGAGGTACTATAAAATGTCGGAAAAGCCTGTTGTGACAACCAACAACGGGCTTTTTCTTGTTTTGGCGGTAAATGTGCAGAACCGACAAAATTCACGTTTCTACGTCTTGTCGCACTGCCCTGTCGTAGTTCTCCGACGCCAGGTGCCGGGGGTTCGAATCCCTTCGGTCGCACCAAGAGCAGCACCTTATGGGGTGCTGCTCTTTTTGTTTTGCACGGATTTTATGGGGCAGCAAAAGAAGGGATTCGAACAGCCCGTGCCCCGCGCTTTGCGTCCCGCGGGGCAGAAACTACCCGGTGGGGCGTTTCTAGGGCGCGGCTTGGCGAATCCCTTCGGTCGCACCAAACAATGAAAATCCGAACCTATCTCGATAGGAGAAGGGTTCGGATTTTTTGTTTTCTTCGGAAAGCAGAACGAGGGTTCTTTTCCAGCCGCTGTGTGTCCGAAACCTTATCAGAAGAAAAACCGTGTAACGAAAGTCACAACTGTAAAGGTGCCGTAAGGCAGAAAGGACTCAAACATGAAGTATGATGCAAGAGCCTGCA
>ERZ1026866.1071-NODE-1071-length-14848-cov-39.985196_pt1 | contig 14848 bp, 13 predicted proteins | sample MGYA00380163_ERZ1026866 | MGnify/ENA primary metagenome ERZ1026866 (study PRJEB33269, sample SAMEA4719799) | human gut metagenome | biome: human-associated habitat; feature: organic feature; material: feces | place: Cameroon | collected 2013-10 ...
ATACTTTAAGAAATTAAGGAATTCCTAACTGCAATATGTCTGGCTCCTGTGCAATTATTGATATAATGCTATAATAAAAATATTTTTTAGAGATAAAAAATGTAATTGTGAAAAAGAGTATAATTGTTTATAATGATTGAGTTATGAGTAAGTTAGAAGAGTTATTGAATAAAGAATGTCCTGACGGCGTGGAATATGTAGAGTTGAGTTCTGTAATCAATTATGAACAGCCATCAAAATATATTGTAGAAAATACTAAATACAATGATGATTATGATACTCCTGTTTTAACAGCAGGTCAAACTTTTATACTTGGTTATACAAATGAAAAAGATGGAATATATAAAGCTAGTAAAAAAGAACCTGTAATTATATTTGATGATTTTACAACTTCTTTTCATTGGGTTGATTTTAATTTTAAAGTGAAATCATCTGCAATGAAAATGCTTAAAGTGATAGATGAAAATAAATCAAATTTTAGATATTTATATTATTGCATGAAAAATATAAAGTACGTTCCATTAGACCATACACGTCAATGGATAGAAAAATATTCAAAATTTATGATACCATTACCGCCAATAAAAGTGCAGAAAGAGATAGTACGTATATTAGATGAGTTTACAGATAAGACAACAAAATTACAAGAGCTTTTGCATAGAGAAACTATTTTAAGAAAAAAGCAGTATGAGTATTATAGGGACAAGCTTCTTACTTTTAATGATAATGTTGAATGGAAAATTCTCAATGAAGTTATAATCTCATTAAATACAGGTTTAAATCCTCGTCAATTTTTTAGACTTAATACAGACGATGCAAAAAACTATTATGTTACAATTAGAGAATTACAAAATAATACGATAAAGTTTAGTGAAAAAACAGACAAAATAAATGATGAAGCATTAAAGTTATGTAATAAACGTTCTAATTTAGAAGTAGGAGATGTTTTATTTTCAGGCACTGGCACCATTGGTGAAACTGCAATAATAGATAAATTTCCTAGTAATTGGAATATTAAAGAGGGTATATATTCAATAAAGCCGAATAAAAGTTTCTTAGTACCAAAATTTTTAATGTATTTATTAAAATCGTCTTATATAAGAGATATATATTTAGCAAAAGCAGATGGCGGAACAGTAAAAAGTGTGCCGATGAAAGAGATGAGAAATTTAAAAATTCCAATACCGCCGTTAGAGGAGCAGGAACGTATTGTAAACATATTAGACAAGTTTGATGCTTTGTGCAATGACATCACTAGGGGGCTGCCTGCTGAGATTGAGATGCGTAAAAAACAATATGAATACTACAGAGATAAATTACTTACTTTTAAGGAGAAGAATAAATAATTGTGTATAAAAAATCACTCCCCCGCACGTTTAGAGTGCTATGATTAAAACAGAGCGTTGTCGTGCGGAAAGGTGGTACAGCTCGTACCCCCGCACGTCTAAAAGGCTATGATTAAAACAGAGTATTATCGTGCTGCAAGGTGGTACAGCTCGTACTCCCGCACGCCTAAGAGGTTATGATTAAAACATAGTATTACCGTGCGGCAAGGTGGTACAGCTCGTACCCCCGCACGCCTAAAAAGTTATAATTTTAAGCATATTATTACCGTGCGGTAAGCCCATACGGCGAGTATTGGTACAGCTCGTACAAAAAAGGTCATACATATTAAATGCATGACCTTTTCTATTTCAGCGTTTATTTTTACTCTTGTGTTTGAGCATTATTATTATTTTGCTGTCTTAACTGCATAACCTCATCATAAGTTAAATACTCTAAATCAGGATTATATTCACCGCTTCTCTCTTCACCGTTAAGACTAGGTATTACTAATCTTTGTCCAGGAAGTATCAAGTCAGGGTTATCAGGATCTCTAAGTATGTTTCTATTAGCTTCATAGATTCTGTACCATTCTATAGGGTTGTTGTATATGTAGCTATATCCAGCAATTCTCCATAAAGCATCAGTTAGAGGCACTCTTCTCACTACAACATAATATTGAGGCAATACAGTAACTTTTCCTTCTGTATTTACTTCCTGACCAGTAGCAGCATCAATTATTTGACCAGTTTCGTTACCGCCCATCTCACCAGGTATCACTTGTCCGTCAATAGGTCCTCTCTCTTCTATAGCATTCATGTTAAGATTAGCTTCCTGCATTTTTTGGTCAGCTAAAACATAATCATTGTTATTTAAAGCATCTTCAGCTTCTTTAATAGTTTGAGATAACTTTTGTTCTTCTTCGCTGTCTTTAGTTAAATAACCTTCGCTTATAAGTCTGTCTCTTCTTGCCTTTAATTGCTCTAGATTTTTAACAGCTTCTTCTTTTTTCAACTGATTAGCAGTGTTTAATATATTATCCATAGTTTTAGAAGCTTCTAAAGCTTTATCGCTTGCAGTTTGAGGAGTGTTTTGTAAAGCATTATTAGCATCAGTTAAAAGTTTTGATACATTTTTATCATTATCATCACCTTTAGCTATTACTTGATCATTAACTAAATTATTATATTTATTTTGTGCATCTTCTATGTCTTTTTTAGCTTTTGCTATTGCATCTGCTTTCGCTTTAGCCTCTGCTTCAGCTTTTGCTTTAGCAGCAGCTTCTGCTTTCGCTTTAGCCTCTGCTTCTGCTCTTGCCTTAGCTTCAGCAGCAGCTTTTGCTTTAGCTTCTGCCTCAGCTTTCGCCTTAGCATCTGCTATAGCTTTATTTATACCAGCTAATGCAGTAGATACATTCTGCTGAACGCTTGCAAAATTGTCATTGCTAAGTGCTTCATCAGCTCTAGTTAAAGCACCATTAATATTTCTATCATTAGCATCGCCTGCTTTTACACTCTTGCCTAATTCTGCTTTATATTTGTTTCTAGCATCATTAATAGATTTTGAAGCTATTGCTCTTTCTCTATTAAGATAACCTTCTTTTACACTGTTAGCAGATTGTAAAGCATTGTTGAAAGAATTATATACTGTAGTGAATGTGTTTGAAGAAGCAGTAAACTCTTCATCTGTAGGAGGAGTTTGAGGTTCTGGAGGTAAGTTAGTAATACTATTATTTCCTTCTTCAAAGAATTTTAGAGCTTCTTGATATTTTGTTTTAAATTCATTATCAGTAGAAGCACCTAATTGTTCTATTTCATTAATAGTCTTATTTGCATCATTTTTTGCTTTAGCTATTCTTAAGTTCATTAATCTATAAAATAATGATACAGTAGTTTTATCTATAGAGTCAGAAGCCTCTTGAGATTTATCATAAGACTTTTGGTATTCTCCGTCATTTTGTAAAGTCTCAGCTTCTCCAGTAATTCTAGCCGCATCATCATAAGTTTGAGCAGGTAATATGCTAAAACTAAAAGAGATTAAAGCTATATAAGCTACGATTTTCTTTATTAAAGTACTCATTTTTCTTTTATACTCCTTAAAATATTAAAATATTAGCTTTGTTGCTCTTGCTCTAAAGTTTCAAGCTCTTTTACCATAGCTTCAAGTTCCGCTAAACGCTCTTTTACTTTAGTTAAAGCTTCATCACTTTTATCAAATTGTTCTTTAGTTTTATTATATAAAGCTAAATAAGCCTCTTTTGCTGTATAAAGTTTATCTACTAATACTCTATAATCTTTAGTTTCAGCAGTATACATAGCATTTGCTTCATTGTATATTGTTTCAGCTTGAGCATATTCTTCACCATACATAACATTAGCTTTAATTTGACTAGCATTAGTATAATTTTCATCAGTTTGTTTTTTTAGTATTTCAGAATAAGGTGCTAAACCTTTATCTAAAACTAAATTATAATTAGTTTCAGCTGTAAGAAGAAGCTCTTTAGCTTTTTCAGCTTCATCTTTGTTTTCTGCCTTCATAATGATATCAGCCTCTGCGTATCCTTTCTCAGCGATATCATAATCATCTTGAGCAAAAGTTTTAATTTCAGTATACTTGTTTACAGTTTCTCTTAATGCAGTAACTCTCTCATAATCTTTTGTAGGAAGCCCTCCGCAAGACATTACGAAGAAAGATAATGCTACTATTAGAGCTGTCTTTTCTTTTAAACTCATATTAATACAATTCCTCCTGTTTTTTAATTATATATAAAAATACAAAAAATAATATGTTAACAACATTATCGCTTAAATAATTAAAAAGTCAAGTTATTTTAATTATAGAAGGTATACAATAAAAATTAGACTAATACTAAAATCTACTATTAATTTAAATTGTTTAAAAGGAAAAAAGTAAAATTAATTAAGCTATAAATTATTAAAAATATTAAATGTTTTAAAAATACTACTTGCAATTTTTTTATTATATAGTATAATGATTAAATCATTTTGCTGGTGTAGCTCAATTGGCAGAGCAGCTGATTTGTAATCAGCCGGTTGCGGGTTCAAGTCCCATCACCAGCTCATTTCTTTACTTATCTTTTTTCATATTAATAAATCTATTTTTCTTTTCGATAATGATTCTATATATTTTTAATATCTTCTTGGGATAATATTATGGCAAATCTTAAATTAAAAGACTTAATTAAAAAAAATAACTTTTTTGTAATCGCAGAATCGGGTTCTAATCATGAAGGCTCTATAGATGATGCTGTTCAATTAATTAGAGAAGCTTCTAAAGCCGGAGCTAATGCTGTGAAGTTTCAAAGCTTTACTTCAAAAACTCTATTTGCACATAAAGAATATACTAAAATACTTAAAATACCAGAAAATGCATTAGATAATGTTGATGATATAGTATTAAAAAAAGAGTGGTATGAAACTCTATATAAAGAAGCTAACAAAAATAAAATTATTTTAATGAGCACTCCATTTTCTGTTGAGGCTGTTGATGATATGGATAAATATGTTCCTATATATAAAATAGCTTCTTGTGATATAGATAATATTCCTCTTTTGAGAAAAGTTGCTTCTACTAAAAAACCTGTGATACTATCTACTGGTTTGGCTACAAATAAAGATATAAAAAATGCTTTAAATATTTTGAAGAATAATGAGGTAGCTTTACTTCATTGTTCTGTTGAGTATCCTACACCTTTAGAGAATGCAAGATTAAATAGAATAGTTGTTATGAATAAACTTTTCAAAAAAAATATTATAGGATATTCTGACCATACTATAGGAATAGATGCACCTATTATAGCATATACTCTTGGTGCTAAAATCATAGAAAAGCATTTTACAATAACTCCAGAAAAAAAATCGGGCGACCATATAATAAGTTTAGATACTAATTCTATGAAAGAAATGATTTCCAAATTAAAAGATACTAATAAAATGCTTGGCGGAAATGATGCTTTAAAGAATGAAAAGAAAATGAGCAAGCAAGAGAAAAAAGAGCTTGTTTATGCTAAGAGGGGTATATATCTTAATCATAGCATGCTTAAAAATGAAGTGATAACAGAAAAAGATTTAATAACTTTAAGACCATGTGTTGGTATAGCTGCCAAAGATTATGATAAAGTTGTTGGAAAAAAGTTAAAACTTGATAAAAAATCTTTTACAGCATTGAGTACTAGCGATTTAAAAAAATAGCAATTAATAAAATTTATTTTATTTAAAAATAGTATTAAAGTAAACATAATATATTTGATTTAATTCTTCAATATAGTATAATAAAACAAAGTTATAATAATAAAAATTTGGAGAATGAAAAAATGAAAAAATTGCTAGCAATATCTTTGTTTATATCCATGAGTATTGCCCTTCATGCTTATGAAACTATACCTTATATGTTTAATAATATCGTTCCTTATGGTGTATCTCCTGATGAAGTAAATGAAATACTTATGTCTAATAGTTTTATAACAACAGAAGGACAGGCTGTAAGTGGTACTTTTTATATATCTTCATATCCTGATCCAGATTTAGCTTGGTATAATCCTCAAACTTTAAAATGGGTTAATATAAAATTTACTACTAATGAGATGTCTGATTTATTTAAGAGAGATTTAAGTCTTTTATATTTTAATTATACATTAGATGATGAGTTTAAATGTATGACTATAACTGCTGAAAATTTATCTGAAGATAGTACTTTAGCAGGAAAAAATACTAAATGGGTTTATAAATTCTTCTTCCATAATGATAAATTATTTGCTGTAAGTTCTCGTTATCAAGGCGACGGTGCTTTAGAACAATATAAGCAAAGAAATCCTGATAATGAATATGTAAATCCTGGATATGTTATGTCTTCAGGTTTATTCAATAGAACTTTAAATGGTTTCATAACAAAATACGGCGGATTTGATAATAGTCTTGTAAGAACTTTAGATGATTTTGCTTCTATGTATTATGGAAACTATATTAATGGACAGGCTGATACTTCTTTATCTGTATTCTATGCTAAATACGCTATGAAAAATATTAACTTCGTTGCTTCTTATGTTGATAACTATAGAATGAGACCTATTTATTATAGATTCCAAAATAAAATTTATGAAGATGTAAATGATATAGCTGATGTACCAGTTGGAATACCGCCTGAGGTAAAAAAATTAAATAAAGATAAAAATAATAATCAAACAACTGCTGAAAATAATCAGTAATAAAATTAAGTTGTATAAATATAATAAAGAGAGGCTATATTTTAGTCTCTCTTTTTTTGCAAAAAAATATATATATGATATAATGAAACTTAAAATTTATTATTTATTTAAGAGGTTTCCTACAATGGATTTAAATGAATTGAGCATAATTCAAATTAGAGAGAAATTAAAAAATAAAGAAATAGACGCTGTTAGTTTAACAGAATCTATTATAAAGAAAATAGAAGAAGATGATAAAAGAGAAGATAAAATATATGCTTATTTAGAAATTTTTAAAGATGAGGCAATAGAGCAAGCAAAAAAAGCACAAGAGAGAATTAACAAAGGTGAAGATTTGCCTCTTCTCGGAGTTCCTTTAGCTATTAAAGATAATTTATGTTATAAAGACCATTTAATGACAGCTTCTTCAAAAATGCTTGAAGGCTACAAAGCTCCATATACAGCTCCTACAGTTCAGAGATTAATAGACAATGGTGCTATTATAATTGGAAGAACTAATATGGACGAGTTTGCTATGGGCGGTACTACAGAAACTTCTAATTATGGAATAACTAGAAACCCTGTTAATAGAGCACATGTTCCTGGAGGTTCTTCAGGCGGTTCTGCTGCTGCTGTTTCTGCTAACTTTGCTTTTGGTGCATTGGGAAGTGATACTGGCGGTTCTATCAGACAGCCTGCTTCTTTCTGCGGTATAGTTGGTGTTAAGCCTACTTATGGAAGAGTTCCTAGACTTGGATGTGTGGCTATGGCTAGCAGTTTAGACCAAGTTGGTCCTCTTGCTAAAGATGTTAAAGATGCTGCTTTGATGACTAAAATTATTGCTGGTTTTGACCCTAAAGAATCTACTACTTTAAACATACCTGTGCCTGATTATAATTCTTTATTAGATGGAAATGTTAAGGGCATGAAAATTGGACTTGCTAAAGAGTATTATGAAACTGATTTATTAAATAATGAAGTGAGAGAAAATGTAATGAAGGCCATAGATAATCTTAAGGCTCAGGGTGCTGAGATAGTAGATATATCTTTGCCTAATGCTAAATATGGTTCTAGGGTTTATACTGCTGTTATGGCGGTTGAGGTTGCTTCTAATATGGGAAGGTATGACGGTATAAGATATGGTTATCACCCTAAAGGCGATTTTAATTTAGATGAATATTATTATGCTTCAAGAAGTGCTGGGCTTGCTTTTGAAACTAGAGCTAGAATATTATTTGGTACTTTAATGACTGGTAAAAAATTCTTCTACAGCCATTATCAGCATGCTCTAAAAGTGAGAAAACTAATGCAAATGGACTTTGATAATGCATTCAAAAATGTTGATATCATAATATCTCCAACTTCTCCTATAACTGCAGGTCTTTTAGGTACAAGAGACCAAACAGACAGTGCTTTAGGTTTCTTAGCAGATAGTTATGCTTCTAATATTAACTTGGTAGGTCTTCCTGCTATGAGCGTGCCTTGCGGAGTTGATAAAAACAATATGCCTATAGGTATACAGTTTATAGCTAAGCAGTTTGATGAGGCTTCTATGTTTAAAATGGCTTATGCTCATGAAATAAATTACAAATAATTATAGTTTTAATAAAAATATAAAGGGCTTTTACTATTATTAATAGTTTAAGCTCTTTATTTTTATATTAATAAATTTTTTCATATTATTAAATAAAAATATTTATTTGCTATATCTTTTTTAAAAATAATTTATATATTATTATATTATTTTGTTGAGGGAAAATAAAATGATATTATTGGTTTATTCAATGCCTTTTTTGGTTTATTTATGTTCCAGTATATTTTCAACAGTTTTAGTTATTAATTCATCAGAAATGGGTGCTAGTGCTTTTTTTATTTCTCTTTTAGCAGTATTTTATGGTATGGGTATGATGGTTTCTGCTAGTACTTTTTCTAAGTTTAAAATACCAAAGAGAATATATCCTAAATTATTATATATACAATCTTGTATTCAGGCATTATTGAGTATACTTTGCGTAATATATTTAAATAATGAGTTATCTCTTTTATATTCATTTTTATATGGTTCAAACACAACTATATTTTTTGTATGTTTTCAATCATTGCTTGACAGCGTATCAAAAGATTTGCCTGTGAGGATAAGCAGCGGGCTTTTTATATTTTCTTGGACTTTAGGATTATCTGTTGGACCTATAGTTACAGGTTTTGTTTATAATTTTAGTTCTGATATTGGATTTTTTATTGTAATAGCTATGAGTGTTTTGATGTTTATATTATTTTATTTATCAAGACATTTGCATTTCAAGCCTAAAAGACATAAATGGGAAGAGCCTTTTATGAGAGCTCCAAGATATAAAGTTTATATAGGCTGGCTTATAATATTTGTCGGTGCTTTAGTGCTTCATACATTAAGGTTTATGTTTTTGGATTATGGCATAAAAGAAGTTGGGCTTCCAAAAAGCAGTGCTACATTTTTAGTTGGTGTATTATCTGGGGTTATGTCTTTGGGGGCACTTTTTTCTGCATTCTATTTTAGAATATTAGAAAGAAAGAGGGTATTTACCGTTGTTGGTTTGCTTACTCCTATTGCTTTAACTTTACTTTTAATTTCAAATAATTTTTGGGTATTTTTTGTATCATTTGTATTTTTAGGTTTTGTGAGCGGATTTGGATATTTCTTTGGTCTTTATTATGCTTTGGCTGACCAGGAGAGAGACAGTGCTAATGTGGCTGTCAATGAAGCTTTAACAGGTGTTGCTGCTTTGGTGATACCTTTTATAGTTGGATATTTAGCTTCAAATTTCTCATATTTTATAGCTTTTTTATTTATGATGATAATATCTTTAATATGTTATAGTATAGCTATATATTTAATGTGGCAGAGAAAGAGAACTGCCATCATAAAAGAAAAATTTGACAGATTAATAGAAGAAGCAGATAAAAAATATAAAGCTTAAAAGTTTAATGGAGCATATTCATTTTTTTTAGCATATTCTATTAAATGCTCTATTTTTTCTTTGCATCCTCCGCAGCCTGTACCTGCTTGAGTTTTTTCAGATACACTTTCTACAGTTGTGAGTTTATCTGCTGCTATTGCGGAATATGCTTGCCTATATGATACATTTTTGCAATTGCAAAGCATTTTATCATAATTTATAGATGTTTGACACTTTAAGTCTTCTATATTTAAATCCATAATAGTTTATCCAAAAACATTTTTTTTTATTTTAACATTTTTATGAGAAAATTCAAGAATATATGTGTAATTATTTATTTCTTAAATAGTTATCAAAATATTCTATTGTTTTCTTCAAACCTTCTTCCAACTTATAATTCGGCTGCCAATTTAGTTTTTCTTTAGCCAAACTAATATCAGGCTGTCTTTTTACAGGGTCATCTTTAGGAAGTTCTTTAAAAATTATTTTTGATTTTGAATTAGTCATTTCTATTATTTTTTTAGCGAATTCTAAAACAGTCATTTCATGAGGATTGCCTAGATTAACAGGACCAATAAAGTTTTCACTATTCATCATTCTTACAGCACCTTCAATTAAATCATCGCAGTAACAAAAACTTCTAGTCTGACTTCCGTCTCCATAAACAGTTATATCAATATTTTGCAGTGCCTGTATAATAAAGTTTGAAACAACTCTTCCGTCATTTTCATTCATTCTAGGTCCGTATGTATTAAATATTCTTATGATTTTTATATCAGTATTATATTGTCTATGATAATCCACCATTAAAGTTTCAGCACTTCTTTTACCTTCATCATAGCAGCTTCTTACTCCGTCTGGATTTACATGTCCCCAGTAAGTTTCTTTTTGAGGATGTTCTAATGGGTCTCCATAAACTTCGCTTGTAGAAGCTTGAAGTATTCTAGCATTACAATCTCTAGCTAAATCAAGCATATTTATTATACCAAGTACATTAGTTTTAAAAGTTGCAACAGGGTTTTTTTGATAATGTATTGGAGAAGCAGGACAAGCAAAATTGTATATTTCATCGCATTCTATATGTATTGGTTCTGTTATATCATGTCTCACACTTTCAAAGTTTTTGTTGTCTAATAAATGTTTAATGTTTTCTTTAGATGCTGTATAAAAATTATCAACAGATATTACATAATTTCCTTCTTTTAATAATCTTTCGCATAGATGAGAACCTAAAAAACCAGCTCCGCCTGTTACAATTATTCTTTTCATAGATTTTTATTCCTTAAAGAAAATTTTTATATATGATACATAATATTTATATATTTTTCAATATGTTTTATAATTTTAATATCATAAATATTTATTAAATTTATTTCTATCCCCGCCCAATTAAGCTTTTTGTATTAATTAAAATATTATATTGCTTTTATTTTTTATTATGATTAATTAAAAAAGCACCCCCGCCCAAGTATTTATTATATAAACAAATTTTTTAACGCACGGTAAATTATTTTAATAAACTTATTTAAATTTTAATTTCAATATAATTTATATTTTTTGTTTTGCTTACCGTGCGTTGAGTAGATTTTAAATTTTAAAAAAGCTAGGGTGGGTGCTAAAATTAGAGTATTAAACAAAAATAAAAAATAATTTAAAAATAACAGAAAATATAAAAAGCCTATAGGGTGGGGAGTGTAAATAAATTTTTTTTAAGTTATTAAATACTTAGAGTCCAATTTTCATCATTATGATATATCATTAGCTTTGTCATTCCGCCATCTACTGTAATATTTTGAGCATTTATAAAGTTATTATTGCAAATAAACCAAGCTGTAGCAGCTATATCTGACACATCACCTATTTTAGCAGATGGGTGCTGAAGTATATCCTCTTTACTAAAGTTAGAATCATTAGAAGTATTTATCCAACCTGGGCTGATTGAGTTTACACGCACTTTATGAGATAAGCTTATAGCCATAGAATGTGTAAGAGCTATAATAGCACCTTTTGAAGCACTGTAGCTTTCACTGTCTTTTTGCGACATAAAAGCCCTTGTGGAAGCTATATTTATTATGCATGCATTTTTATTAAAATTATTCATTAAGTTTTTTGTTATTTGATAAGCGGATGCAACTGATACTTTAAAAATCTCTAAAAAGTCATCATAACTGCAATTACTTAATAATCCATTATTTGAATAGCAGGCATTATTAATTAAATAGTCAACATTGCCAAATTTTTTTATTATTTCATTTGTAAAATTATTGACAGATTTTTCATTGTCTATATTATCATTAATAAATAGACATTCTTTTTTAATATTTTTTATTTCTTCTATTAGTTTTAAACCATTTTCTTTGTCTTTATCAATAAAAGCTATATCGCAATTATTTTTAGCAAAATGCAATGCTATTTCTTTTCCTATTCCGTTAGCAGCACCTGTTATAACGCAAACTTTATTTTTCATTTTTAAAATCCTATATTACTATAAAATTGTATGTAATTAAAAATTATCTCTAAATCTATCTCTTAATTTTTTTGAAGGTATCCACCATGCTATTTTATTGAAAACTTCTTTTAGCGGTTTATATTTTTTTGTAAAGAATTGTCTATCATTAATAGCTATTGATAATAAGTTATCAAAATATTTGTCCATATTTTCTTTAAACCAAGGTGTATATCTAAAATATTTCCAATATTCATATTTTAATATACTGTTTATAGCAGGAGGATTAAGCGGTTTATTTGAACCTATATAATGTATTATAGCAGCATTTTTTAAATCTTCAGGATCAAATTCATGATATGATTTATCAGCAAAATATGACCATTTTTTTTCTAAATACTTTATTTTATTTTTTGGTAAAACGCTATTTAGTATTCCTTGATCATTATAGCAAGTTTGATAATTTTTTTCATAATAGTCTGTGCATATTTTTTCTATATTATCTTTAATCCATAATTTATTATTTATTAGCATAATTCCTGAACAGAATATACTTTTTGGTCTATGTACTTCTTCAACAGCTGCTATATAATAATTTTCTAAATTTGTTTGAAATAATTCTTTTAAGCTTGAAGTTACTATAATATCACAATCTAAATATAGTATTTTTTCTACTTCATTAATTAAACTTGGTATTGAAATTCTGTAAAACATAGCAGGAGAAAAATGATATTTATAATTAGATTTATTAAACCAATCTTCATACTTTTTTATATCTGGTATATAATATTTTATATTGAAATCTTTTATTTGTTTTAATTTTAATATTCTATTTTTATTATCATCATCAATACCGCCATCTATAATGTGAAATGTGAATTCTTCATCTTCTGAACTATTTTTTAGTATAGAAGTTATAACAGTGCCCATATATAATGTATAATTATTGTCAGAAGAAAAGCATATATCAATTTTCATATAAAATCCTTATTTTGATATTAATTATCAACACTAAAGTAGATATTATATTTATATAATAATATTTGCAAATATATTTTTATAAAAATAAAAAATTCATTTTATTTATTAACAAAATTATTTATATTGATTTTAAATAGAATAATAATATAATAAGCAAAATCTATTTTTTAAATAACTCATATGAAAAAAATTATCAAAAATGAGCTTCAAAATTGGAAATCTATAGAAGTGATATGGATTATAATAGCATGCAGTATAATATTATCACTTTCTATATATTGGAAGGAAAATATTATTGGAATAGTGTCATCAATAAGTGGTATATTATGTGTGATACTTACAGGGAAAGGAAAATTATCTTCATATATATTTGGAATGATTAATACTATTCTTTATTCTATTATAGCTTTTAATGCAAAATACTATGGCGAGTTTATGCTCAATGTATTTTATTATATACCTATGAATATAGTGGGTTTTATATTATGGAGCAGAAACATGAATAGTGAAAATAAAGAAGTAATAAAGACAAAATTAAATAATAAATATAAAATTATAATATTTGCTTTATCTTTTATATCAATATTTATTTATGGTTTTATACTAAAAAAATTAGGAGGTTCTCTTCCTTTTGTAGATAGTGCAAGTACAGTGTTTGCTATAACTGCACAAATACTATGCGTAAAGAGATGTACTGAACAATGGATAATGTGGATACTTGTAAACATTTTAAATATTTCTATATGGTATATTAATTTTGCAAGCGGGGGAGATAATATAGCTACTTTGCTTATGTGGAGTGTTTATTTAGTTAATGCTGTGTTTATGTTTATCAAGTGGTATAGAGAGGCAAATAATAAAAATCAGCAGATAAACTAAAAAAATAATTCGGAGGCTTTATGTATAATGTAGGAATGTACGGCGGTTCTTTTAATCCTCTTCATCTTGGTCATGTAAGATGCATAATAGAAGCTGCTAATCAATGTAAAAAACTTTATATTGTTTTAGCTGTGGGAAATAATAGAAATGAAATTGATAAAAAAGTAAGATACCGTTGGCTTTATCAATTAACAAAGCATATTGGAAATGTAAAGATTATATTTATAGAAGATAATGCAAACACAAAAGAAGAATATACTGAAGATTTATGGGAAGAGGATTCTATAAAAATAAAAAATGCTATAGGTGAAAAAATTGACGCAGTATTTTGCGGAGATGATTATAAAAATAAAGATTCTTTTTATACAAGACACTATAAAGATTCAGAGTTAATATTTATAGAGAGAGATGAAATAAGTTCTTCAAAAATTAGAGAGAATGTTTATAAGTATTGGGATTATTTGCCTAATATAGTAAAGCCTTATTATACAAAAAAGGTTTTGCTTTTAGGAAGTGAAAGCACAGGAAAATCCACTCTCACAATTAATTTAGCAAATTATTATAATACCAATTATATAGAAGAAGCAGGAAGAGAATTATCAGAAAAGTCAGGAACTGATTTGCTTATGCTTTCAGAAGATTTTACAGAGATACTTCTTACTCATAAATTAAATGAAATAAAAGCAATAGAGCATAGCAATAAAATATTATTTGTAGATACTGATGCAATAATTACAAACTTTTATATGCATTTTTTGGAAGATGAAAATATTATTGATAATGAAAGACTTGCAAAGGCAATTATACATATAAACAAATATGATGCTATATTATTTTTAGAACCTGATGTTGATTTTGTTCAGGACGGAGACAGAAGCGAAGTTATAAAAAATGACAGAATAAAATATAGCGGTAAAATAAAAGATATACTTAACAATATGAATATAAAATATCATTCTATAAGCGGAGATTATCAAAAAAGATTTAAAAAAGCTGTTTCTATTGTTGATAGTCTTTTACAAAAAAACTTTGGGGCTGTCCTAGATAACTAAAAAAGCTACTTTCTTGCTAAATTATATATAA
>ERZ1026866.1077-NODE-1077-length-14788-cov-12.419195_pt1 | contig 14788 bp, 7 predicted proteins | sample MGYA00380163_ERZ1026866 | MGnify/ENA primary metagenome ERZ1026866 (study PRJEB33269, sample SAMEA4719799) | human gut metagenome | biome: human-associated habitat; feature: organic feature; material: feces | place: Cameroon | collected 2013-10 ...
TCATAATCTCGCTGTCCGACATTGTGGCTGAACGCCTACGTCGAGAGGTAACCTTTGATGATATTAACACTTTTTGGGCATTTTCTGCATCAAAAAGTTTGCAAAACTCATCGATAATACAAAATATTTCTGTAACTTTGTCCTTGGTAATCATTTGGTAGTCTTTTAATATTGTTCGTAACTATCTGATTTACAACTACAAAGATACGAAAAATATTTGAGACTACCAAATTTCTAACCCTTTTCCTTTATCCCGAACTGAGGTCTTATTATTTTTATCGGCTCTTCACGTCACTCCACTTCGGAGGACACACACCGAGTAGATTCTTGACAAAGAAGTCGTAACGCTTATGCTCGCCAAAGAGTTCGCCCATGGTATGATGAACGCCAGGGAGAACCACGAGTTCAAAATCCTTGCCTGCCTTGATGAGCGCATTTGCCACTTGATAGGTGCTTGACGGATCCACATTGTCATCCAACTCGCCCACCACCAACATCAAAGGTCGTTCCAACTTATAGGCATTCTCCACATTGCTGCACTCCACGTAGCTAGAGTCGATAGGATAACTCATCCACAACTCATTCCACCAGATTTTATCCATGCGATTGTCGTGACAGCCACAGCTACTATAAGCAGCCTTATAGAAATCACCATGCAACAACACAGCCGTGGTACTCTCCTGACCTCCCGCAGAAGCACCAAAGATGCCCACTCGCTCCGCATCCATATAAGGATACTTCTTGGCAGCAGCCTTGATCCACAATTCTCGGTCAGGGAAGCCAGCATCCTTCAAGTTCTTATAGCAAACCTCCTCAAACTTCTTGCCACGCCATGCAGTTCCCATACCATCAAGCTGAACGACGATAAATCCAAGCTCAGCCAATGAGGTCATGTTCCAATTGTAAGGCAAGAAACTCTTAGGGGTATAAGCATCTCCTGGTCCGGCATAGATATATTCGATGACTGGATATTTCTTGGTCGGATCAAAGTTAGTTGGGCGTTGGATGATGCCCCACATATCCGTTTTTCCATCACGTCCCTTGGCTACAAACACTTCCGGGGCAACCCATCCATGTTGCTGGAGTCGGCTGATGTCGGCAGATTCCAAAGTCTTGAGCAATTTGCCTGTATCGGCATCACGCAACACGGTGACCGGTGCTTGGTCCACCTTAGAATACGTATCTACAAGATAACGATAATCGTAGCTGAACACAGCAGAGTGATTTCCTTCCCCAGGTGTCAAATCCACCATGTTTTTGCCATCCATACCTATTTTATAATAATGTATCAAGTAAGGGTCTTCCTGAGGATGCACACCACTGGCAGAAAAATAAACTACGTCCTTTGCCTCATCCACTCGCTGCACCTCCCTAAGGCACCAAGCTCCCTTAGTCACCTGTCTGACCACCTTTCCCTTCTCCACATCATAGAGATAGAGATGGTTCCAGTTGTCACGTTCACTGGTCCAAAGAAGTTGCTTGCCATCTTTGACAAACTGTCGCCACATTCTAGCATAGTTGACAAACTTATCAGAACGTTCTTCGACGATGGTACGAAGCTTGCCAGAGGCAGCATCCATCGCCAACACCTGATAGAGATGATGACCACGCTGGTTGTACTCCATCGTCACCTCTTTGCTGTCCGGTGTCCATTGCATCCATTCCAAGGCATATTGGTTCTCTAGCAGATGAGGATCAGCTTCCACCTTGTTCCCCGTTTTCACATCTATGATAACTGGCAAATGCTGAGGGAGAGCATCACCCGGCTTGGCATATTCTTGCTTGTGAAGGATAGGCTGCAACTGGTCTGCTGGCGACGACTCCACATAATAAGCATAACGCTTCTCTACCGGAATACGCTTGCAAACAAAGAGATGGCTACCATCCGGACTCCATTGTATGCGGTTGCTGTAATACATACCGATGGTTCCATCCTGCGTCAAGATACGCTTTACGGAATAAGGCTTGCCCACTTCGTGGAGCACCACATTATATCCTTCGATATATGCCTCCATCTTTCCATCCGGCGAAGGTACCGGAAAAGCCTGGTTCTCTTCATCCACTTCCATCCAATGACGCTCATGATGACGACCAAACTGAGGTTTGGGAGCCGAATGCTGCTTCAAGCCTAACGCCTTCTCCATCGCCTGACGACTATCATAACTCTTAGCCTCCATCTTATCAGCATCAAAACTGACATACTTTTTCCCCTTCGGAGTGGCTACTTGATAATGAAGTACATGAGAGGAGTCACACCAAGCGGTGGAACGTGCCCAATGAAAAACAGAGTCGGCACTGAACTGATGGCGCAAGGCGTAAGCACGATTATAATCTTGCAGTGTCCCTTGAGCCTGCGATTCAGCACATGCCAGGAACAGCATTGAAAACATGAGGGATTTCATCCCCTTACAGATCATATGATTCATTTTCTCGATTTGTTACTTTGATAAAATGTTTTGCAAATGTAATAAGCAAGTGCAAAAGTACGCATATTTCTGTGAAAAACCGCATATTTCTCATAAATCTTTCGTATATTTTGAATTTCCGTTTTCATTCTCCCTTCACTTTTGCCACATTACATCTGATATTCAGTGACTTACAGTGAAGGGAGCAATCCTTAGGAATATCCCCCGACATATTTTTTCGCAATACATAAAGGGACAACTTTTAACAGGATAAATAGTCAACAATAATCGTGACTAAGTTTTTGTGAGTCAACTCAAATTATCAATAAGCATTAACTGAGTCAACCTACCTTACAAATAAGAGTAAAAGTGGGTAACTAAAATCGTTAAACCTAAGCCCAAAGGGGAGCGTTCCTAAGAACGAAGGGGCACAAACCTCACTCCGGCGATCGTCCCACTATAGTGAAACAGAAGTTCTCTGGTTATCGCCCTGGCGTGGCGGTTATTGGCGACTTAATTGTTGGCATTGAGAATAGCGATGGTAACACAAATGTTCGTTTTCATCAGAAGGATACGCTGAAGAGGTTCTTTGAGAGATTAGAACAGAACGGACTTACTATCAATCGTTTCAGAGCTGACTGCGGATCATGTTCCGAGGAAATCGTGGAGGAAATAGAGAAACACTGTAACAATGCTTACTCAGATGTATTCCAGACTGATTTTGGATAACGTCTTCAACTTATGGGTATGATACAGCGTATTGTCTCAAGTCGCATTGTGGGGTAAGGGGAAGAAATGGCTTGTCACGAGAAATACTGCATTCAAATAAAGCCCCAAGACATCATAATAACAATTTTGAGTCCAACAAGCGATTTTTTGAAACAGTTGCGGAATTGAGGCTTAAAAATCTACCTCACATCTCACTGGATAGGTCGCAAATGCTTGATATATAGGATGATATATGCGGTGTGGTGTACCGATTGACACCTCACTACTACCTCACTCCACCACACTCCGATGAATTCGGATATAATTGAGCATTCATTGGCGTACATGTTAAACAATTAAATAATATCGTTATGATTAAAAAGCTATCAAATTCAAATCAGTCATCCTCTGAGATGACAGGTAATCAGTCAGACATCTACCTAGTAGAAGCCTTTTTGGAGGAGAACTTTCTGTTCAGACGTAATCTCCTCAGTGGAAAAACAGAGTTTGCCGTTGTCTCTGAAGACAATGACCAGGCACTGACATGGAATGTCTTCACCAAGGAAGACTTGAACACAATCGTGAGAAAAGCCAAGAAACTTGGACTTGGCGGCAATGGTTCCCCTCGTCAGGACATAGAGGAGTACATAGGCTCCAACCATAATCTCTTTGTCAACATAGATGAGTTGGCTAACATGGGACCTTCTCAGCAGGGAAAGTTGAAGCAAACCCTCTCCAAGGTGAAGGTAAATGGTCGCCCTATCTTTGGCAAGAGCCAAGCTGACCGTCCTCGTTACGCCTCGTTCTTGGCGACTACCAACGATGAGCATCCGCTTTGCGACCCTACGGGAAGTCGCCGATTCATCTGCATCCGCATACCTGCAGGTGCTTACATAGACAATGCCTCCCCGATAGATTATGCGCAACTCTATGCGCAAGTGATGTATGAGTTGAAGGAACAATCCGTTCCTTACTGGTTTACTAACGATATGGTGGCTCGCATCCAGAAGTGCAATTATCCCTATTTCAAAACCGATGATATGGAGGTGATGCTGAAGGCTTGTTTTCAGGCACCTCAGGGTGATGGTGGAAAATGGATGCTTGTGTCAGAAATCTTTGATAGTTTGCACCGATTGTATCCGATGCTCATATCCGACCATCGTACCAAGATTCGTATTGGTCAGGCCATGCGATTCTTGGGATGTGATACCAAGCGTACCAATCGTGGTCAAGCCTATCTGCTCGTATCGAAGTATGCTGCCTAGGCGAGTAAAAGTGTGGTGTCGTGTGGTGTGAGTGAGGTGTCAGTGCTTACACCACACACCATATAAATGTCAGATATACAGAAAGATATGTCTTGCGGAGTGAGGTGTGAGATAGAAAAACGAAGCTATATATCTGTAGGGTGTTTTGCCCTCTAGGATGGCGCATGACTGTCCTCCCTGAACAGCCTAGCTGTTCTACCTGTGCAGTCTGACTGTCCTAGGCAGACAGTCTAGTCGGGATAAGCAGTCGTATTTTAAAAGTACTACTATCATTTCTTAGTAGCATTACGTTTCCGTAGGATGTTCCGTACGATGCCAGTTTGCAATACCCATTATTTTTGGACTCGTACGCCTTACCTCAGTGAGTCCTCTTATTGTCGTGCCAAGCGAGGAGCTCTCCTCATCGACCCCAATATGCAATCCGCCCTCTTGAAGGTTTTCGAGCGCAATGGGGCGGATATTAGCATCGGCTTCGATGAGTATGTGATGCAAGATATACTGGTGGAGGGCTGAATCAATGCTACAAGTCGCATAAAAGCGTTTGTCTTCAAGTTTATCTCAGTACCTGCCAAGTGGATCAAGACATCAAGGCGATATGTACTGAATATCTATACCTGTAACAATGCTTACTCAGATGTATTCCAGACTGATTTTGGATAACGTCTTCAACTTATGGGTATGATACAGCGTATTGTCTCAAGTCGCATTGTGGGGTAAGGGGAAGAAATGGCTTGTCACGAGAAATACTGCATTCAAATAAAGCCCCAAGACATCATAATAACAATTTTGAGTCCAACAAGCGATTTTTTGAAACAGTTGCGGAATTGAGGTTTATTATATATAATACATCATATTCTGCATTCCTTTCTTTTCTTTTTTATTCCTTGTTATTGTTCATGGTGCAAAGGTAGTGCTATGCTATGCCAAAAAACCGTCATTGCTGAAATAATTTTCTAATAAAAACACCAATTTTATCCATTATGAAAGATAAATTTCGCAAATTTTATCCATTATAAAAGATAAAATTCGTATCTTTGCCGAAAATATCCATTATAAAAGATAGAATTATGGCTACAATCATCCGTCAAGCATACATTAATAAGATAGAGAAATACCTTGGGAAGGAAACTATCATCGTACTAGTGGGACAACGTCGTGTTGGCAAAAGCTACATAATGAAGACCGTTCGTGACCAAAAGGCTAGCAACCCTGACAACAACATCATCTATATTGATAAGGAGAAAAGAGAATTTGACAGTATCAGAAACTATCAAGACCTCAACCAGTACATAGATGAGCACTTCGTTGCTAGCAAACACAACTATATTCTCATCGACGAGATACAAGACATCACGGAGTTTGAGCGAAGCATCCGAAGTTTCCGTACCGAACCAAACACCGACATCATCATCACTGGTAGCAATGCCAAGATGCTGAGCAACGAACTGAGCACCCTCATCGGCGGCAGATACAAGGAGATATACATCCAGTCGCTCAGCTATGAAGAGTTCCTCGTCTTCCATCAGCTACCAGACAACGATGATTCTCTCGCCAAATACATACAGTATGGCGGTCTGCCTGGCTTGGCAAAAATCGGATTGGAAGAAGACGATGCCCGTGAATATCAGATGGACATATTCCACACGGTACTGCTGAAGGATGTCATCATGCGAAACCGGATAAGAAATGTGCCATTCTTGGAAAATCTCGTTCGTTTCCTTGCCGATAATACGGGCAAACTCATCTCCGCCAACAGCATCGCCAAGTATATGAAATCGCAAGGTGAATCCATCACCTCTACTGTCATCATCAATTACATCTCTTTCCTTTGCGAGGCATACATTCTGCACAAGGTGAACAGATTTGACATTCATGGCAAACGAATCTTAGAGACCAACGATAAGTTTTACTTCGAGGACAATGGCATCCGCAACGCTTTGGCTGGTGGAACAAGAGAGGGTGACATAGAAAAAGTGATTGAGAACATCATCTATCAGCATCTTATCCGCTTGGGGTATCAAGTGTATGTAGGTCAACTGCAAGCTGGTGAAATCGACTTCGTATGCACCAAGCCCGATGGACAGCGTATCTATGTGCAAGCCTCCTACATCATAGCCGACATGGCTACAAGAGAAAGGGAGTTTGGTAATCTCAGAGCCATCAATGACAACTACCCAAAGTACGTCATCTCCATGACCCCACTGCTCACTCGCAACGATGACAACGGCATCACACATCTCCACCTCCGAAAATTTCTGAAAGAAGGGTTTTAAATTACTTCTGCCTGAACAAGAATCTTGCCAAGCCATAAACATATCGTCTGAAGCCTGGCTGGCAAATAATTCAGCGGAAAAGGACTTCCAAGCCCCTTTTGAAACAAATAAAAACGAAAAGGGCATATCTTATAAGAGCTAATACGGAAACTTTTGCTAACTTTGCAAACGAAAGATGACAACAAACTTAATGATAAAAACCAATTAATAAATAAAGAAAACAATGAAGAAGAAAGTGATGATTCTCTCTTTGGCTTTTCTCATTTGCTGCGGAACGTCCCATGCAGCAGATAAGAATCGCATACGTGCCTCCTTCGACCAAGGTTGGACTTTCCGTCTCTGCAAAAGTCATGCTGATGCCACCGAAGTAATCCGACAGCTCGGCGTGGCGAATCCTGGACTGAGCCTCAACCAGCCAACCGCCAAGAAGACGAAGGTAACCGATGACACGGAACCTGAGCAGGCACAAGTGACGGCTAGCGAAGTCACCACATCGAAAGCCTCGCAAGCATCTAGCGACAAGAATTTCCGTCCAGTCACCATCCCCCATGACTGGAGCATCGAACTGCCCTTCGATCCAAAGGTGGGAGGTTCGGCTGGTTATCTCCCCGGCGGTCAAGGCATCTACAGCAAGGATTTCTCGCTCCCTGCGGAATGGCAAAAGCGAATGAGACAAGGCGAGAAGATCACCATCAACTTTGATGGCGTATATCATCGTGCCACCGTTTGGCTCAATGGGCATCGCCTCGGCTACCACATGTATGGTTACACCGGTTTTGCCTTCGACTTGACACCTTATATAATAATAGGAGGCAAGAACCGATTGGTAGTGCATGTCGATAGAGAGGAACAATCTCGCTGGTACACCGGCTCTGGCATCTATCGCCATGTCTGGTTGCAAGCCACCAACAAGGTGCATGTCAAGGAGCACGGCATCTTCGTTTCCACCCAGAACGACGGTACGGTGAAAGTGCAGACGGAAATCATCGGCGACAGCAACTGCAAGATTTCCTACACCATCTTAGATAGACTGGGCAAGAAGGTCGCAACAGCTACAACGAAATCAGACAATGGCATTGCGCTCTTGAAAAGCAACGACATCGGGGCGGCAGCCACCACCCTGCAAGTGAAGAATCCACAGCTTTGGAGCACGGAATCGCCTACGCTCTACACTCTCCTCACAAAGGTATTTGACAGCAAAGGCAAACTGGTGGATGAAGTAGAGACACCTTTCGGATTCCGTGAGATTCGCTTCGATGCCAATACCGGTTTCTACTTGAACGGCAAGAACATGAAGTTGAAGGGCATGTGCTTGCACCAAGATGCCGGCAATTTGGGTGTGGCAGTGCCAGAGGAGGTTTGGTTGCGCCGTCTGAAAGCCATGAAAGAAATCGGCTGCAACTCCATCCGCTGTTCCCACAATCCCCCATCACCAGAGTTCTTGAACATCTGCGACTCCCTCGGCTTGTTGGTACTCGACGAGGCTTTCGACAAGTGGAAGTCGGGCTATTATGGGCCATTCTATGACGAGAACGCCCACCAAGACATCGCCGACATGGTGCTGAGAGACCGCAACCACCCTTCCGTCATCATCTGGAGCATCGGCAACGAGGTGCAGGAAGCTTGGGACAAAGACAATGTTGGTGTGGAGAGAGCCAAGGAACTGAACGCCATCGTGAAGAGTATCGACCCTACTCGTCCTACGATGATAGCTTGTCAACAGGGATTCGAGAACAAGATTGGCGATGTGACCGACCTCGTGGGCTACAACTACCTGGAGCCTCGCATGATCAACGACCACAAGCGATTCCCTAACAGAAAGATGTTTGTCAGTGAAGCCTTCGTCTATTACTCTGGACTTCGAGAGAACTTGGTGCGTGACTTCGTGGAGCATAATCCTTGGCATTTCGTAGAGGAGAATCCTTTCATCGCTGGTTCATACGTTTGGGCTGGTGTCGATTATCTCGGCGAGTCTTCCCCATGGCCTGCCAAGGGTTGGTGCTCCTGTCCTTTCGACATGACATTGAAGGAACGTCCTCAGGCAGCCTTCTATCATCCAGCTTGGAATCCTGAGAAGGAATATCTGAAGTTGGTAGTTCGTGACAACTGTTTCGACCAAGCCATGGGCACCGACCACTGGCAATATCCACCGATGGCTGATACTTGGGACTTGCCTTATACCGACTCTCGCTGTGTGGAAGTGAGATGCTACACCACTTGCGACTCGGTGCAGTTCTACTTCCCGATGTGGAGCAATCCTCAGTTGCCGCTGAAGCCACGTGTCACCAAGGACTATCCCGACCATTGCATCACCATACAGTTGCCAGCCCGTCAAGGCAAGGTGCTAGCCGTGGGGTACAAGGATGGCAAGGAAGTGTTGAGAGACTCGCTCATCAATCATGGTCGTGTGGCAGATGTCCGTCTCGATGCAGACTATACTACATTGGCGGTATCGAAGAGCGATTACACGATTATTCCAGAGATGAGCAATGCCATGCAGAAGAATGCTGGCATCAAAAATAAGAATGGTCTATTGCCTACCAGCACAGTTTCCCATATCCGCCTCACACTTGTGGATAAGGATGGCCTCATCCAACAGATGCAGCCGAAGAAGTTCCGTGTAGAGGTGGAAGGTCCTATTCGCTTGCTCGGTGTAGAGACTGGTGATATGAGAAGAATGGAGTCTTGGCGCACCACCGAACTGAAGACCTATTTCGGTGAAGGATTGGTGAGATTGCAATCCACCACCAAGCCAGGCATCGCTCGTGTCAAGGTCTTTGTCGAAGGCTTCGACAAGCCATTCGTCAAGGAAATCGTTATCAAGTAAGAATAAGGCACTTGTCAATGACAAGCCAGAAAATAATGGCGGTTAGCCCATCATCCCGAAAAAGGATGTGAGACTAACCGCCAATATTTTTATATCATATCTTATGGAATGACTTCTTAGAAGGCGAGAATTGGGCGCATAGGGTTAATACTGCGACAGCTTGTAGCAGTTTTTAGTATCTCCTCAAAGGTCGATACTTAATGGTATATATTTGGTTGAAGTAATTCTTCCAAGTATTCGGCTCCTTGTCATCATCCCGAACAATGCGGATACCATAGAAGCGAGTGCCAGTATCTCGATACTCCTTGAAGCGAGCGAGCATCGACTGCGGAGGGTCGGGAATCAAGAAATCGGTTATCCACAACACATCGGCATTCACATAGTGCAAGCCGTCATTATCCAGCAACTCAAACATCTGCTTCATCATCTTCTTCGCCGAAGTTCCGCCACCGATAAATGGCAAATGAGTCGTGGATGGCTGACGCCGAACAGATCGCCCAGTGGAAGCAAAGCCAGAATGAGAACCACTATCAGAAAAAGAAGAATTGCCCGAAGCTGTAGATGCAGAAGAATCCGTGCTATCTGCGGAATTCGCAAGAGAAAAATCTTCAGCCGAGACATTCAGTCCCAACTTTCTCAATCGCTGCGCCTTCCTCTTCTCCATCAAGTCGATAGCCCTCGTACTCACCGAGAAGTCGATGAGGAAGCAATCACGCTCCAATTCCTCCGCCGTCTCTTCGAGCAGAGCTATCAAGGTAGAGGAGATGCGTTCTGGCGTGCCATACATACTAGCCGAAGTATCGAGACAGACTATCATCGGACCCTTGCGAGAGGCATGGGTAAAACCAAGCTTGCGAGAAGGCTTCGCCATCTCACTCTTATAGCGGAAAGTCTGGAGCCTTCGCGTACGATACTTATATATAAAGAGTCCCTCCATATCCTCGTCACTATACTGGGCAAGTTCGAGAGGAAGCAAGGAGTTGAGGTCATCGCCCACGGTGATACCCTCGATGTCACTACCAGCGGAATGCTCCATCTTCATATCCACACCCGAAGCTATCGTGAGACGATCCTTGCCATTGGCATCCGCCACACGTCCCATCTTCGCCACAATCTCCTTGATTTCGGGATAGCGGTCTTGCACCTTCATCTGATTCAGTCGGCGTTCAAACTCGGTCTCTGTCCAACCGTTTGTCATCAACTCCCAAGCCTGTACGGCTCTCTGCTCCGAGACACCTTTCATCTTGATGTTGCGAGTCACCTGGTCCATCATACGGATTAATCCCGTCTCGAAGTTGTTCTGACGAATGGAGATATAATCCTTGAGTTTCTGCAAGGTCTGTCGCTCGATGCAAGCCTTCCAATCCCTTACCAATCGCTCCCAATTCTCATTTTTGGTAGCGCCATCGCCTTGAAACAAGCGGATGAAGAATGGTTTGTCGAAGCCATCGTCCTTATGCTCCATCGCCAACTGGTTGAGCAATGGATGCCACACTTTCTCATCCATTCGCTTGAAGTTGGTCCAGTCGAGCACATCATCAGCCCGATGGTTCTCCGTCCAAGCTCGTTGACGTTGGAAACGGATATGATGCACGCTCTCCACGATAAACTTGCCCACACAATCGTAGAACACCTTGCTCTTGATTTTACTGTTGACCACCTGCCTCTCAAACTTCCTCACCTTCTCGCCAGTGCAAAGCGTCACCTCCAAGGTGAAGAGGCGAACGAGATAGTCTTTCAGTGGATCGACCTTCAGATTCCAAGGCATGACAGAGGCAGACGGTTCAGGAATCACCACCTGCCCCGTCTTGCAAAACTCGTCCAGCATTTTGAGATAATACTGGGCTTCCGCCAAGTCCTTATTGGTTTGATAGTTCATTTATTCGTAGAGTTTCATTGTGTCCTGCCTGGTGAAGGCAAGTTCCTTGTAGAAATCTCGGAGGTAAGCTGAGATTTCCGCCTTGTCATCCGCCGAAACGAAGAGATTATCGCCCAATTGTCGTTCAAGCGAAGTCAAGCCATCGGACAACGACTCTATCTCTCCCTCATAATCTCTTCCATCGTCAGGATTCTTGCGAACACGATGGTATTGGATGTCCTCGGCGAGTGCCTTCTTCATTTCCACCAACTTGTCGGCGAAAGGAGCAAAGAGCGAACGAATCACGATGGAGCGAATAGCATCCCGCTCCTCCGGTTCCTGCCACAGACAGTGGTAAATAGGCAACAAGTCGCAAATATCCACCTCTTCCCTATCCTGCATGAAAGCCGAAGTACTGAGCAAACGAACGATGTTCTTCCATCGGCGGTCGCTCACATAGATGTTTCTGCGCTCAGCAGCCTCATCGACATTCACCGCCCGGAGTGCCTTTCGAATGCGAGAAATGGCATCGAGTACTTCCTCTTTTACACCGATTTTGTCAATAGCTTGGCTCCATTCCGCATATTCGGCTGGTGAAATTGAAACATCAGCACCTATTTGCTCATCAGAAATTGTATCCTCAAACAAATCCGTTGAATTGACTTTCCCTTCGGCCGTCGAACTTTGTTTCTTCACTCTTCGTTCTTCACTCTTCACTTCTAAACTGCTCTTCACTTCCAAGAGCATCGCCCGGAAGTTCTTCTCCATCTTGATCGGTCGGCTCTCGATGCGAATCACGAATCGATCCCATAGTGCCTCCAATCCCTCGCCCTTGGCAGGCAACTCATTACTTGCCGCCACGAGGAGTTTCAACGGAAGGTGCATCTCCCGATTACCATTGCGGAATATCTTTTCATTGATGACGGTGAGGAGCGTATTTTGGATAGCCGGTCCCGCCTTCCAAATCTCATCGAGAAAGACCACATCGGCTGTAGGCAGATACCCATCAACCGCACGTTCGTAAGTATCCGAAGTTTTCAACTTCTGAATACTCACAGGACCAAAGATCTCATCCGGTGTGGAAAAGCGTGACATGAGATACTCAAAACTGTGAGCATCCCGAAAGGCGTTCTTCAACTGGCGAGCCACCATACTCTTCGCCACACCCGGAGGTCCCAAAAGGATAATGCTCTCGCCTGCCAAAGCGGCAAGTAGCGAGAGCGATATTTCTGTCTCTTTCTCATAGATGCCTCGGTTCATCTCCCGAAGCAAGAGCTTGAATCTTTCTATCATAATGATCTATACTTATGAGTTGGCGCAAGTCACGCTCCACGTATGTGGTATAATAATTAGACAAAATGGTAAGCGTAATTAAAAGCGGATGCTCGGCTCTTTCTCTTGCCAAGCATCCGCTTCTTATCTGATATACCTTATTTATAATATATAAGGGATTACTTTACATTACCTACCTTGATCAAGTATTCAGCTATCTGGACAGCATTAAGGGCTGCACCCTTGCGAATCTGGTCGCCAGTGAGCCACAAGGTGTTGCCGTTGTCATCAGCCAAGTCCTTACGGATACGACCTACATAGACATCATCCTTGCCTGCGCTCTCCAATGGCATTGGATAAACGTAGTTCTGAGGATCGTCCTTTACGGTTACGCCTGGAGCTGCCTCCAAAGCCTTGCGGATTTCCTCTACACCCAATGGCTTCTCTGTCTCAAACCATACGCTCTCTGAATGAGAACGAAGAGAAGATACACGAACACAAGTAGCACTGGTGCGAACATCGGAGTGCATAATCTTGCGAGTCTCATTGTACATCTTCATCTCCTCCTTGGTGTAGTCGTTAGGAGTCATCTTGTCGATCTGAGGAATCACGTTGTAAGCCAACTGATGTGGGAACTTATTGATAGTCTTAGCCTCTCCTGTCTCCACAAGTTCCTTGTACTGCTGCTGAAGCTCAGCCATGGCTGCTGCACCGGCACCAGAGGCACTCTGATAAGAAGAGATGTGAATCTTCTTGATATGGCTCAAGTCGTCGATAGGCTTCAAGACCACTACCATCATGATGGTGGTACAGTTAGGGTTGGCGATGATGCCACGAGGGCGGCTAAGGGCATCCTCGGCGTTCACCTCTGGCACTACCAAAGGAACATCGTCACACATACGGAAAGCACTTGAGTTATCTATCATCACCGCACCATACTTAGTGATTGTCTCGGCAAACTCCTCAGAGGTGCCACCACCAGCAGATGTGAAAGCAATATCGACATCTTTAAAGTCATCGTTATGCTGCAAAAGTTTGACCTCATAGTCCTTTCCCTTGAAGTTGTATTTTCGTCCAGCAGAACGCTCAGAACCAAACAACACCAAATCATCCATTGGGAAATTTCTCTCAGCAAGGATACGCAGGAATTCCTGACCTACTGCACCGCTTGCACCAACAATTGCTACTTTCATAATCGAATCTTTTTTAAAGTTGTTTAAAGTGAATCTTTTGGAAAAGAAAAGAATGCTCCTTTCCAGCATGATGATTTCTCATCTTTGGTTGTCTTCTAACGCTTATCCTCTCAAATCCGCTGCAAAGGTAAGACTTTTTCTACAATATCAAGCAAAAATTCCCATAAATTATTGCTTTTTGTTGCATTTTTATTACTTTTGCTAACATTTCTGCATTATTTTGCATAAAATATCATTCATTCATCCATCGCCGCTACTCATATTTACGATGAAACATCAGCAGACAGAGGGCTTATCTTTCTATCTTAAGTTTGCTTTCCGGGTGCAAATTTACAAAAATCTTTGCACATATAATTGATAAGGAGGCAAAAGACTTTGCTTTTTCAAGATTTATTATTATTTTTGCACCCATATTATAGGAAGAGTGATGCAGCTGATGCTCGAGAACTCTCCCGAAAAACAGAATGCCTATGCTGAACATTGCACAATATTTCCCTATAACCGACCCTACGCTGATCTTCTTCGTCGTGATGATCATCATCCTCTTTGCGCCTATCATCATGGGTAAGCTCCGCATTCCACACATCATCGGTATGGTATTGGCAGGAGTGCTTATAGGCAAATACGGGCTCAACATCCTGGAGCGCGACTCTTCCTTTGAGTTGTTTGGCAAGGTTGGTCTGTACTACATCATGTTTCTGGCTGCCCTCGAGATGGACATGGAGGGTATGAAGAAGACGAAGTCGAGACTGCTCACTTATGGTCTGCTGACGTGCTTTATTCCTTTCGGACTCACCTATTGGATGAGCGTCACACTCTTGGACTATTCCACCAAAGCCTCATTCCTGCTGAGTTGTATCATGGCCTCGAATACGCTCATTGCCTACCCCATCGTGTCGCGTTACGGACTGCAACAGAAGCCGAGCGTCACGCTGAGTGTGGGGTCGAGCATGATCTCCCTGCTCATCGCCTTAGTGATGCTGGCGG
>ERZ1026866.1080-NODE-1080-length-14775-cov-5.548166_pt1 | contig 14775 bp, 14 predicted proteins | sample MGYA00380163_ERZ1026866 | MGnify/ENA primary metagenome ERZ1026866 (study PRJEB33269, sample SAMEA4719799) | human gut metagenome | biome: human-associated habitat; feature: organic feature; material: feces | place: Cameroon | collected 2013-10 ...
ACGTAATGCACTGGCACTTCCTCACCTCTCAACACATCTCCCTCTCGGAGCGGAAACATAATGATTTCCGCATCCACGCCTTGTTGACGCAGACCATAGAGTGCCCAATAGGTACTCATCGCTGGTCCACCTTGCGAAGCAACAAGCGTTCCAAAATGTAAGACTTTCATTGTTAGTTTTAATCTTATCCGCAAATAACATCTTTGTATTCCTTCAAACTCATCAGATGCTTATCTTTTTCAGATATAATAAGTTTGTCTTCTCCTCCAATCTTTTCAAAAGGCCATTTTATCGCCATGTCGGGGTCATTATACATGATACCAGAATCACCCTCGCTATAAAATACCTCACCACATTTATAGCTTACGACGGAATCTTCTAATACCAAATAGCCATGTCCAAAGAATGGAGGTACATATAACTCCACATGATTCTCACCTGTCAAATCAAAGCCTCTCCATTGACCAAAGGTTGGAGACTCTGGACGCAAGTCTATAATAACATCATATACATGACCACTTATGCATCGTACAAGTTTAGCTTGTTGTTTTACCAGCTGAAAGTGCATAGCACGAATCACACCTTTTTTAGAAATAGTATAGAACACCTCCTTTAACTCATGCTCTATGCCATTCTGTTTAAACATATCAATATTATAATCCTTGACAAAACCGCCACGTTCATCTGTAGCATAAAAAGGAGTTATTACATAGGCTCCTTTCAAATCAAGTTCCTCAAATTCAAATTTCTGTATCATATCTACTCTTTTAACCAATTAATTGTTTTCTTTATACCATTCTCAAAATCCATTGAGACATACTCCCCAACGGCTTTTACTGTATCAGAATTATTAAACATCTGCATAGTATATTTAATGCCATCATCTGGGCGTTTTCCAATACAAACCCTATCCTCACATCCTACAAGTGCACCAATGTTCAGCAAGTAGTCTTTTAATAATCGTGGAGAACCAGAACCAATGAAATAAAATGATTTTTCCGTTTTATTTGCTCCAAGACGATAAACTGCCTCTATCAAATCGTCCACATATATAAAATCATAGGGTTGCAATGCAGGACCAAAGGTTGCATCCTTGCCAGACATCAGTTCATTCAATGTATAGCTGACAAGATTACCTGTTTTATTTCCCACTCCGTAAATATTAGAAAATTGCATCCACACAAATTCTTGACCAATGTTCTTGCAATAGTCCTCAAGGATTAAATGACAGGCATATTTAGCAACTCCATACATCATACCGCCAGAAGTGCTTGCAAGATTAGGAAGGCTATACACTGCGTTTTCTGCCACCGTACCAGCACACAAATACTTCTTTATGCCCAAGTTTTTGCAAATGTCAGCACAAAAAACTGCCATTTGGACATTAGCCAACTGTACTGTTGGATTTGCTTTGTCCGCACCATTCACTCCTTTCCATGCAAAATGATAGAACGCATCATATTCTCCACTTGGTATTTTATCAATCAGAGAATCATCTACAAAGGCTTCTATTTTATTAACCAATTCTGAATCTGGCAAACGGTCACCAGCAAAAGAAACATCTATAGCAACAACTTGAATATTATTTGCGACAAGCTTCTTAATAAGCGAGCTTCCAATAAAGCCATTTGCACCTGTAACAATTACGTTTTTCATTATCATAGTCTATTTATTTAGAAATTCTTTGATTTGCCTATCCATACAAGCACAGACATCATCACCACTCATCCAAAGTTTACTCCATTCAACAATCTTTTCCACCGCTTCTTCCAAATTCCAACGCGGACTCCATCCAAATGTAGATTTCAACTTTGAGCAATCAAGTTTGAGGAAATTCGCTTCATGTGGACCTCCGTCATATTTATTGATCCATTTCATACCTTCTCCCCATTTACTAACAAAAAGATCAACGAGCGCCCATGTCTGAAAACAATCAGTGTCGTCAGGACCAACATTGTAGTAACCTGCATAACGAGCATTCTCAAATTGTTTCATTGCTATCAGTAAATAGGCATACAATGGCTCAAGAACATGTTGGTATGGTCTTGTGGAATAAGGATTTCTGACAATGATGTCTTCATGCTTTGCAACTGACCTAATACAATCAGGTATGATACGATCATTGGCGAAATCGCCTCCACCTATAACGTTTCCTGCACGAGCTGTCGATATAGGTATGATACACTTTCCGTCCTTATCTGTAAAGAAGGAGCGATTATAAGAGTGAGTAACAAGTTCGGAGCAAGACTTAGAATTTGAATAAGGATCGTATCCATCCAATTCTTCGTTCTCACGGTATCCCCAAGCCCATTCTTTATTGAGATAAACTTTGTCGGTAGTCACATTCAAGAATGATTTCACAGAATGACTGTTGCGTACACATTCCAAGATATTCACCGTTCCCATGACATTTGTCTCATAAGTGTAGGCAGGATCTTTATAGCTATCACGGACAATAGGTTGTGCAGCAAGATGGAGTACGATTTCTGGTTGCGCCTCATCAAAAGCCTTCTTCAATGTGGCATAGTTGCGAATGTCGCCAATAACAGAATGTATTTTTTCTTCAATATTGGCAATTTTAAACAAAGATGGTTCTGTTGGTGGTTCAAGAGAATAGCCTGTAACCTTTGCTCCAGAATTGACAAGTATTTTGCACAACCAAGAGCCCTTAAAGCCTGTATGTCCTGTCAAGAACACACGCTTTCCTTTATAAAAATCAAGTATATTTTCCATAAGAATATGTTATTTTGCGTAATCTGGTATTTTGGGTACAGAACGCTCCCAACGTTTCCAAGGAGCCTTTCCTTCTGCCAAGAGTTTTTCCAAGATTGATTTTTCTCTGATATTGTCCATACATTGCCAGAATCCTGTATGAATGTACGACATCAATTGACCTTCAGCTGCCAATTTCACTAAAGCTGTTTTCTCAAAGATACAGTCATCCCCATCCAACAAATCAAAAACTTGTGGCTCTAAGACCATATAACCAGCATTGATTGGCGCACCATCAGAAACATTTTTCTCACGGAATGCACGCACTGCCTGGTCTTTTGTTATGTCAAGCACACCCTTATCTTGAGCTTGTCTAACAGCTGTGAGAGTGGCAAGTTTTCCATGAGACTTATGGAACAGCAACAGCTTATCAATATCCACATCACATACACCATCACCGTATGTCATAAAGAAAGGCTCATTGCCGACATACTTTTGTATGCGTTTGATACGTCCACCTGTCATGGTGTTGTAACCAGTATCTACTACCGTTACTTTCCATGGTTCCAATTCACTATGGTGGATTGTCATCTCGTTGGAACCATTCCGCCAATCAAAGCTCACATCACTATTTTGGAGAAAATAATTGGCGAACCATTCTTTTATATATTCTTGCTTATAGCCAGCGCAAATAATAAACTCGTTATGACCATAATAGGAATACTCCTTCATAATATGCCACAAGATAGGCATACCGCCAATCTCTATCATAGGCTTTGGCTTAAACTGGCTTTCTTCCGATATTCGAGAGCCAAAACCTCCTGCTAATAATACGACTTTCATACGTAAATATTTAATGATGATTATTTTAATTGAATTTACTTAATACTCGGCTGTCAAAACGATATAACATACACGAAAACAGCAAAGTACAAAGGTAAATACATATTAATTGTCCTGAATGAATTGAGATAATCTTTTAGAATAATACCTGACGTCACCATATTTTGCAGTTTCCCGTGCTCGTTGGCGGATTATTTTCATTTCTTCCGGATTGTCTATAATTTCTAACATAGCAGATATTGTCGTTTTTCTGTCTTTGCGATTACAATATAAGCCATTATATCCATCTATAATGCAATTGTCGCCAGAATCCACCCCCATAGAGCATGCAACCAACATTCCAGCAGCCATAGCTTCTGGCACAATTAGTCCCCAACCGCCATACTCTTGGAAGCACAAAAGTATATGTGCTTTTTTATAAATTTCATGTATTTCTGTCCATTGTTTGAAATCATTCATCCAAGTAGTACATTCTTCGATTTTCAAATCTTTTAGTAGTTGTTTTATTTCTTCGTAAAGACTACCTTTCCCTGATATTATAAGATCCATATTAATATTTGGGCGCAGACTTTTTAACTCCGCAAACATTTTTATAGAATATATAGGATCACGGAAAGGCTCCAATCTTCCCGAAATCAAGAAAGTCAGATTCATGCCATCATAAGGAAGTGGTGTAAAATTCAACAACCTTGTCATATCAAACGTATAAGGTACAACCATTGTTGGTGCATCACAATATTTTTGATATAAGTCCATTGCTCTATTGCTAATTGCCAAAACACCATTAACACCTTTTGTTCGATATCTGAACAATTGATATTTAAGCAAGACAAACAAAGGAGACTTTCTATATTCAATGAGTTTTTCGCTCGCATTTACAAAAAACTTCACATGATTATCCAAAGCCCATTTTTTTGCTTCCATAAATTTGGGAGAGCGGTAACTCGTATATATTATAACATCAGGCTTCTCGTCATTTAAAAATTGCAACAAGTCATTTGGGGCCTTTACTATATCAACAGGATTCTTACACACTTTTTCTCCCCAATGTGAACGTTCTTTTTCTAAAGAATGTTGAAGAATCATCTTCAAATAACTACCTTTGGGCAGATAGTCATACAATGTATCAATCAATTCCACTGTAAATGGCGAACGATTGACTGCAAAAAATAAAACTCTCATTTTATAAATTATTATAAAGTTTATTATACATATTCATGACACTGTCAGCAGAATAGTTTTCAGCGTTTTCAATTCCACTTTCAATAATGTCCTTTGGTCTTTTCAAAGCCTTCTCAAATCCTTTTCGGATAGAACTAATTTCCCATGGATTTACAAGGATTGCTTTATCTCCCGCAATTACATTCATAGGACGCAAGTCAGACGTGACGACGATTTTACCAGCAGCCTGTCCTTCTATTATAGGCATACCAAAGCCTTCTGTCAATGACGGAAAACTTACAATATCACAAGCCATGTATTCTTTAGCTATATCTTCATCTGACAAATTCTGTCTTTGACTATAAGATATACCAAGACCTTCCATTTTGTCTTTTAACTGTGCTTTCAGAGGTCCTATGATTCGCAAATGGACGTTAAGCCCCCCTAAGGCTTCGACAACCCTATTCAAGTTTTTATTGGGTCCAGTCCCTACATGAAGAATAATAGGAGGATTCGAATATTGTTTATCAAAATAAAGAATATCAGGAGAATAACAATCAGGTACTACACAATAGTTACCCAAAGACACTATATCCAAAGCTTCGTCTTTACTCTTTTCAGAAATAAATGCGACAATTGATGCCATTTTTAAAGGCAATATAAAGGAGCAGTATTTCATCCAACCATGAACATTCTTTTTATGATTTGTATAAAATCCTAAATCATGAACCGTGACAACTGTTTTATATTTCCTAACGAATGGAAGCAAGTAGTGTTCTGTTCCTGTGATGTGCACGATATCATAATGCTTCTTCTTCAATACATTACGAACGTATTGAATATTTTTATATAAGCTCTTAATACCATACCCATAACAAGGCATTTCAATACTATCAACATCACATTTTTCTCTCATTGCTTTTTCTATAGGACGAAAGACTTTACCTATAGAGAATCCCATCTTGGGATTGCGATAAATATATAATACTTTCATCGTTTAAAAATATTTGAAATTGTTTTTGAAATAGTAAATGTAATCCAATTCAAAAAAATAAATTGCCAAAAGCCGCGCATAAGATATCCGGCATCACCAACACAACCATTAGCATTTCTAAATCGCCCAACTAACTCGAAAATAACGACCAAGCCTGCTATTGAAAAGAACAAACCATTCTTTTTGTAAACCAAAGTATCCAAAAGATAGAAAGATAAAAGAAGTAGAACGAATTGTATCGGAAAATATAATAAACCGAAACATGCTATTCCCAAAGATAGATGACTTGCTACACGATATCCAATGAATAAAGGTGCATTATTAGCTACTGAATACAAATAATCACCTTCAGAAAAAGCCATCTTGCTTTTATCTATATTTATTGACATGAATTTTAGAACAGGAGTTGGAAAATTTGCTAGAAGTCTATCCAAAAACATATCACGCATTTGTTTATTTCCATAACTATCCCATCCTTTTAACTTCATTGCATAATAAAGCGTTTCATCCGTGATGCGCATATTACAATATCTATTTAACAAAAAGTTGTCAACATAAGTCTCGTCCCAACCTTCTGAATAAGAAATCATCTTTGTTTTTTTGTCTTCAATAGCAGAATTATCCATAGCATCTATCTGTTTCTGCAACAACACAATTGCTGAAACTTCATCTCTGACGTTCCTGTTCTGAATCATTGCATCAGAAGCCATATTAAATACCTTAACGGTTCCTATAAAAGCAAATACAAAAACAGGAAATTTCCAAGTAAAAATGTATTTCTTGCAATTTGTGTTTGTCTTCAAAAAACTTAAAAAAGAAAGCATTATACAAATTCCTATTGGATGAACCAAAGCTTCTCTACTATTGCCAGCCATACTTGTTATTTCTAAGAAAATTAAGTAAAGCAATAGTATTTTTTTAGATGGCCTATTTCCGCTTACTTTGTATAATGAGGGAAAAAGCATTATTAAAGGAACATTTTTCATGGCAGACAATGGCGCAAGAAATTTACCTCCTACATCTCCATATTCGGCACCTCCAGATATAAGATTAAAGACCATTGCCAAAAGTCCTATTGCGCCCATGATCCAAATGGTTCGACTTTGAAAAGAAGTATAAAGATCCATTTTTGCCATCAAGCGCTGTAATGTTCTAAATCCATTTTGTTTACCATAACATACGATATAAAATGCCAATGATTGTACTGTAAAAAGCAACATCTCTCCAAATATAGTATAGTATGGATTTTCAAAGCCATAAGTTATAGGCTTTCCATCAAAAAATGTCGCAATTAAAGGTAAATAGCGATATAATACCATAGAAAGGTAAAACATCCAAGAGAAAGGATGGCTCAATATAACATCTCTTTTTAAAAATAAATTTGTAAAAATCCACCAAGAGAATATGCTCATGATACATCCACAAACATTAGGCAATGAAAAATAGAACATTAATTCACCTATGACACATAAAGTCAATAGTAAATAACCACCATTCTTTATAACGCTTATTATTGACATATAATTGTTAGCAGTGTCCATATACCCTTGTTAATATACTTTTAACCATTTCTAAATTGCTGTAATCACTATCAATGCATCTTTTCAAACCTTCTTTTGCGATAATAGTTCGTTCTTCATCATGGGTTAAATAATATTTACATTTGCTTAATAATTCTTCGGGAGAGGAAAAATATACTGCTTCTTTATCTTCTTTAAACATGTTTAAATGCTCTGTAGTCCTCTCTGCAAGCATAAATCCTCCACATGCAGGTATTTCAACGCTTCTCGTTGTTTGTTGGTCAAAGTTTATCTTGCGCAAGAAGCACAGGTTTATCTTAAATGCTTTCAATGCCTTGCAATAATCCTCCGAATACAGTCCTTTATCCTCTATCTTCAAGTTCGGAGAATAGTCTTTGTACTCCAACCATTTGCCACCGCCCCAAACTCTTACGTTGATGCCATGATCCGCAAGATAAAGTATGCTTTGGCAACGTTCCTCTTCCCATGCTCCAATAAAACCGACATCGCCACCCAAACGCATGATGTCATCATCACTTAATTCGTGAGGATAATGAAATGTCGGTTCAAAGGTGTTGTTTACGAATACAACTTTCTTTGCACCAAGTGCCTTCAATTCGTTTACAATATACGATTTGTTGGTCACTATGCAATCATAAAAAGGCACACATTCCAAATACTGTTGGCTCTGATTATGTCGAAGAGCCATATTGTCCGGCGAATAGCTTACAATCTTGATATAGGGTTGCAGTTGCTTAGCCTTAGCCAATGTCTTTGCCAAAATAGTGATACCTTTATCAATCCAAATCACATCAAAATCATGTTGCTGCAATTTGGCTAAAATCATATCGTTAGCACCTACACAGTCAGGCAATCTTACCGGTATATGTTTTTGAAATAAATGATAAGCCAATTTATACCTAAAGCCAATAGCCTTCGACACTGTATTCACCTTGTCGATATAATCGGCGCATTTTTCGAGTGCCCAATGCCTATGCAAGCAAGTATTGCTTATGCCATAAGCATCAAAACCTCCTACTGATAATATTTTCATTGTTTTGAAATTTTATGCAAGAAATCACTATAACGCTTGCCGTATGCCTTCCAAGTCAGTCTTTCTGCTGCATTGCCAGCATACTGCAAACCATTCATTTTCTTCTGTTGCTCTAAAGCTATCTTGATACCTTCCAACAAATAATCAGAAGTAAAATCCTTGATGATTGTGATATATTCAGGATACTCCACGATGGCTTTCAAATCTTCAGCACCTGAGTCCTTACTTCCTACCATTGGCAGATTACAAGCTATGGCTTGTGCTTGTACCATAGCCAAGCCTTCTTCTCTGGATGGCAAGACAAAAACCTTAGTTTGATTATAATAATGGGTCAGCAGCCTTTGGTCAATAGCATCAATATGAGTAAATCTCTCATCACACTGAGGAAATTTCATATCAACGATAGAACCAACATGAAGGAACCGATAGTTGGATTGCTTAATAGCTTCCACTATCAAATCACAACCTTTGCGATAGCTCCATCCACCCACCATTATAACATCATACTCCTTGACAGTGTTCTCAGCTGGATGAAACATCGACAAGTCAACACCATAAGGATTGACAAATAATTTGTTTGCATCAAAATGTTGCTTTATAAAACTATCTTTTACGTGTTTGGAAGCAACGGCTATGTAGTCAGCGTTCTGATAGTCATGCAATTCTCTCTTTACATTGGCATCAGGCACAGGCTTCGTGCCTTTTAATGATGGAATTGATTCCAATATTCGCTTTTGCTCCAAGATATGCTTAGAGCCACGCTCTAAAACGATAGTTGCTCCATGACGTTTTGCCCTTTCTACGGTATGTACGAAATCGCCACTCATGGCTATCAAAATATCACACTTACGCATATAAATGCTCGTGATGATATCTTGCATATAGATACGCAATTGCTTAGTCCACTCACTCTTTATGTATTTTTGGAGCACAAGGAACGGCAAAACAAATGGCAAGACAGTCTTGTTGCATTTAGCAGGTAAGCCAAACTTCATGGCACGTTTCGTTGGAACAAAGGAATAAAAACTAACATCCCAACCATTCTTATCAAGCTCTCTTGCCAAGTCGCACACATGGAAGCGACCTGGAGATACAATATTGATTTTCAATCCCATAATTTTTATTAAACTTTTCTCATTTTACGATAAATATCATAATCACCACCCAACAGTGATTCTTCTACAAGTTTATTGTGTACACAGCCACGCTTCTTAAATTCCTTAGCAGGATTACCGCCTACCACTGACATTGAATCTATGTTCTTTACAACTACGCTGCCAGAACTCACCACTGCTCCCATACCGATATGACGGCAAGAAGGTAAAACCATTATTCTGGTAGGTAGCCAAGCATAGTCTTCAATAGTAATGCCATAATACTTGTGTTCCCATTCTGGAGAGTCTATGTTATGCGAGGTAGTGATGATCTCCGTGCCTGCACCTATTATAACATGGTTGCCAATAGTTACAGGTGAACGCAAGTCTATTTTATCAGTCTGTATAGACACATGGTCACCTACCTTTAAGTTACTATTCGCCGACTTTGCCAACGATAGTGGCATAATAACACCTTCGCCAATCGTCGCCCCATTCTTACGAGCTATCTTCACAGCCTTGGCATACTTAAAATACTGTCGCCATCGGGTTATCAAACCTAACAGATAGTGTATCCGAGTGCGTGACTTAACTTGCTCTGTATAAACTGAATAATCGTGAATGGGGGGGGGTATTTTTTCCATCTTATTTTCCTTTTCTGTTCGGTTTCTTAAACTTTGATATTGCATAACCATAGTCTTCCAAGAAATCATTTATCTTTTGGAGATAATATTTTTTATCTTTCTTCATTGGATTGGATGCAGAATAGTCAGGAATACCATCACATCCCGGTCTCCAAGCCCCACTTGCACGATGGATACACACCACATTCTTCATCGTTTTGTAGCGTGGGCAATCAAAATAATCAGATGGATAAATATGAATTCCGTTCTGCAAGAGCTGCTCATCATCACGCTTGCCAAAACTATCATAACCATAGCTTTTGGCAATCTCTGCCTGCACCTCAGGAATAATGGTCATGTCAAATCGCATAGTCTGAGGATATTTCTCGTTATGAGAGCGAATAAAATGCCTATCAGTGTAATAATCCAGACAATCCTTAATGAAAGGATGAATAGCTACAGCACCGAAGCAATGAGATGTAAGCCAACGCTCTCTTGGACGATTATGGAAATTCGCCTCTCGGCCAATAAAAACCTCATTGTCGAGATATGGATCAAACGACTTGAACATCTCAATATCGGTGTCAAGCCATATTCCACCATAATTATATACTGCATACAGACGGATGAAGTCGGCAGCGAAAGCCCACTTGCGTACACTCACTGCCTCATCGGCAAACATATTGTTAGCCTCTGCCAATTTCTTGGCATCCCACAACATAAACTCATAATCAGGAAGCACACGCTTCCATGTCTTCATCAATTCCTCAATATGTTTTGGAAAAGGTTCACCTGAGAACCACGAATAATGAATTAATTTTGGTATCATACTTTTCTTTTTAAACCGATTAATAATGGAAAATATTTAATAACAAAAGGTATCGTCAACATACATAGCAACATGACGATTGCCGCTATTAGCATATCTATCATAACAGGATAATCTCCCCATGAACCACCCATCAACACCACAGCCCTTCGGCAATATTGTATCAGAAGCGGGTGAAGTCCTATTATCGCAACGGCTCCAATGCTGCATTTTTCCAAGATAGCGGAATGCCAATCCAAGCAACCCTTAAAAAGCAAGAGTACCCCCAGGCATCCTATTATGCTATAAACGAACTGCATAGGTAGAGCTATAGCCTCATTCCACACACATGAATCAAGCTGTGTCATAGCGATTAAATAAAGGACTACATTTACCCCCCCCCGAAATGCAAACGACATATCGTTTCTCAGCATTTATGTTACTAGTAAAAACATGGTAAAGCAAATGTCCCATGCAATAATAGCTCAAACCAATCAATGTATTTTTTATAAAGAAAGGTCCATCGTGATTTATATCCAATATACAGCAAATAGCAATAAGTACTACTGAGATAGCAAATGCCAACCTTATATTGTCTCGCAAACCTTTTACGATGAGCTTTATCTCGAAAAGACTTAGCAAAAACCAAGTAGGATAATCAATAGGATGCTCAGTAGGGTATACTATTCCTCGAATATCTCTCAACAGAAAATCTACATTTCCATACTGTCTATACAACCATGGACTCTCCAAAGCAAGATAAATGACATTGAACAATATATAAGGTATCACCAATCTCTTAAACATATCTGCCACAGGCTTATCCTTATGAAGCATTCCTGACAACAAGATGAACAAAGGCATGTGGAAACCATAGATAATGTGATGTAATGATGATGTTCCTATATGACCAAGAACAACCAAAAATAAAGCGAATACCTTTATGTTGTCTATCCAATGATATCTAAGGGCATTAGTTCTCATATAATTTACGAAATAAAAAGTCCTTTACTGCAAAAGGAATACATCTTAACGACGCAAAGACAAATACCATTTTATGCTTAAAAGCTCTTGTGTGGTAACCATATTGCTTCAAAAACCTTGCATAAACATTTGTCTGTTCCTTAAAAAATAATTTGCGACTGGTTTTACTTTCTTTGTTATGATACAAGCTATAAATGGCAGCACGTCTTGTTCCTACTCCATATTCTGCTGTCATTCTATTTTTATACGCTTGGGATAAAGAAGGTAACTTTTTAAACAGTTTATCATACCGTTCTATAAATGCATCCGAAGCTATTAACATATTTGTATAGGGGGGGGGTAAGATGTGATAAAGAAGAACTGTTACTCTTGTACGTCCAATAGTATCCAACATCTTCCTCAACATAAACTTCATTTACACACAACAGGTAATCAAAGCAGAATATATGATCTTCATGATTTTTTATCCGTTCATCAAAATGAAGATTATTTTCCTTGATCACATTCAGGTCAAATAATTTTCCGTACGGATATCCTACTGCAAGTAAATCTAAATGTTCAATTTTGTTAACTTCATCACTATTATTTAGATCTATGTGCGTAGTATCGAAATGAGTTAATTCTCCTTCATAATTGGAATTATCTAAATTGTATCGTCCAATAGAAAAATATGTAAGTTTTCCTTTTCCTCGTAGCAATAATTCTAATGCCTTATCTGTAAGGAAATCATCTGAATCGAGAAAGGTGACATATCTGCCAGAACATTTCTGCATACCATAGTTGCGAGCATGGCTTACTCCTTTATTATGTAAGTGATACACATATATGTTATCATGAGAAGAAGTGTAATCATCGCAGATTTGCGCACTATTATCAGTGCTTCCATCATCCACTAATATGACTTCATAATATTTATACGTTTGATTTAAAACGCTATCTATACATCTTCTTATATTGGACTCAGCATTATATACTGGAATAACAACACTTATTTTGGGATTATCCATAAAAATTATCATTTAGAAAATTTACTTTTCATCATATTCAAGACAAACAATCTTTCATTTTTACTTACGCCATAAAAAGAGATAATAAGAAATAGAATTATTTCACATAGAATACTCCATAACAAAATTGACTCGTTGAAAGCATGAAGCAAAAAATAAACACATAAGGATATTACAAAGATTATTATTGGCTTTAGCAAAAGTTTCCTGCTAAAAGAAAGTAATGATAAGAGCGGAAGTAACTTATGTAATGTCCAAATTCGATACAATAGGGCTAAAAGACATGTTAAGGCTGAAACGATATATATAGCATTGGGATTACAACCACATCTCAAAGCTAACCATGAAAGAGGAAAATTTGAAAACATGATTATGCTGATACCTATTTGGTATTGTTTTATCTTTCCTGTCGCAACAATTACTTTTAATACTGGCTGCGATAACACCTCGAACAGTATCCAAACTACAATTAACAAGATAAATGTGTCAGTATATTCCGGTACCTCATGAAGCCACAGTCCCAATATTAGAGAGAGATTACAAACAATTGGAAATGCAAGCAATATTGTTATATAGAATGAGAAACGACTTGCCTTATTAGTCAAATTCAGCATTTCATCATATTTACCCTCGGCATACATCTTGATGATTTGTGGCGTTACTGCCGTAATAAAATTATTCGAAAACTGTTGAATAGCATTGCTTACCTGATTGGCAATGGCTTGTGCTGCATTTATCGTAACACCAAAGAATATGTTTACAAGCATCGTAACACCTTGCGATTTAAAGACATTTGCCAAGTTTTCCAAGAAATTCCAACTTGCAAATTCCGTCAACTCTTTTAATGTCTTCTTATTCCAAATGAAAGAATAACGACATTCGGCAAAAGTTCGACTACAATAAAAGCCATAAAAGACTCTAATTATCAAAGCGAGCAAGAATAAAAACATAGCATACAATATCAACCTATCAAATGTTGAGAACTGCATAATGGCATAAGCTATACCTAACTTCATAACCACTTCGAAAATACCTACATAGGCATATACATTCATATTCTCATGAGAAATAATACTTGCATTATATGGCACACTAATAATATTGACACAAAATGTAAGTATAGAGAAGAACAAAACATACTTAGCAGCAGCCAACCTCTCTTGTGAGATGTTTAGTACGTTATCTACGAAATATAATCCTCCAAACTCAGCTATGACAAAGATTATAAATGAAAGAATTATCAACACCGTAACAGATACCGAGAATGTCAATTTTAATTTATCCATATCACCTTTGCCTAATTCAAAAGTCAAGAATCGACTTATAGCATTCGATATGGATGAAGTTATAACTTGGGACATTGTAACAATGCCTCCTACAACATTATAAATACCCATATCCTCAACCCCCAAAGCTAGCAATATAACTCTACTTGTATACAAAGAAACCAGCAAGTTGAATAACATTCGGAAGTAAAGAAGCAACGTATTCTTCGCTATTCGTTTGTTGTTATTTGATGATTGTTCTGACATAAATTACTTTAGATAATTATAGACAACTTGATTGTGATTATTATTGAATATTCTTTTCTCTCACCATGCCTATCAAAAACAAGACGTGAAGCAACCACCCTGCACAACAATATCCCAAATATTGAGGAGCAACTATTCCATGACACATAAGATTGCGAAGATTCAATCCGAGTTAATTCATTAATACTATTTGTAAATAATATGCACCATCTGGCGTTATTGCATTTTTCACAGGTTGCATTCTTCTAATTTAAGCCCTAATTTGAGTGCTAACACATTTTCTTCGCTTGTAAGACAAAAGAAAATGTATTATAACAAAACGACCATTCTTTCGGGAAATATCCACGCAGCAACAAAGAAAAAACTTCAATTCTAATCATAGTAGCCTTTTTATGGTAGAGAATTAGTCTCTTCTAAAGATATCTCTAGTATAAACCTTATCC
>ERZ1026866.1082-NODE-1082-length-14773-cov-9.729243_pt1 | contig 14773 bp, 10 predicted proteins | sample MGYA00380163_ERZ1026866 | MGnify/ENA primary metagenome ERZ1026866 (study PRJEB33269, sample SAMEA4719799) | human gut metagenome | biome: human-associated habitat; feature: organic feature; material: feces | place: Cameroon | collected 2013-10 ...
CTAAAGCTATGTTCAACCCTGGCACAATTTTTCCTGCACCCTTTGCATTGACTAAGGCCTTGGCATCTTTCACGACACCGTTAATCCCAAAACTTACGCCTTTTTTCAAAGCCGCTCCAGCACTCTTTAAAGTTCCTTTACCAATACCTTTAACTGATTCTTTAAAGGCTTGTTTTGATCCTTTTAATACAACATTTTTATCCACTAATTTCAATTGATCCAGTAATGAATCGCCTAAATCAGTAAACTGTTTTAAACCGCCTGAAGTGCTAAGTCGGGTAAAGTCTTTGCCTTTTCTCATATAGTTATCAATTCCGGCTAGTTTATCAAACTTACTCAACCATTTTCTGGCTTTTTTGATCACTAAAGTACCGTCTGACATTCGTTTAATTCTGGAAGAAATATAGTTATTTTTTGGTTCTCTTGTTCTTCATCATTTCAATGGAATTTCCATATACAGATACATCGCTATCAATATCTGATTGTCTTTTCCAATAGTGTAATACTCTAGGATAATGAAATGTTGCTAAAATAAGTAAACCCACTATTATTGCTGTAGCTCCAAAAACTCCAAATGATATATTGTCTTTAGCTTCTGATAAAACGATTAAACCAATTCCAAGCAAACTCACTCCGTTCATAATGAACATAGCAACCATATCTCGTAAATTCAAATTATTAATTTTTAACGAAATGAAAACAATCAGCATATATACAAACTCTAAAAAAATAAGCAGAATAAACAATAAACTAATACTTTCAATAAATACTTTTACAGGATTTTCTGCTAAGAAACTAAAAAATGCTATAGCAAAAAAAGTAAACAATATTGATGAAAAATACATAATTAACGCTAAATATTTTTGTATGTTTTTCTTATCAAATAGTAGATAAACGATTAATGAAAGTACAAATAAGACAACAGCTCCAATAGACTGTATGCTTAAAAAATTTTGATGTGTTTCTTTCTCTTTATCAAATATTTGTATAACTATCAAACCAATAAGCAACAGTAAATAAGCGCTCAACACTTTCTTAGCCGATTGTTTTGTAAAAGGCTTCTTGTTATAGTCTTTATATTTCGTAGGCACATAATTTTTTATCATGAAAACCATCCTCGCGCACTTTTTATTAGAGAGTTGACACCTTTTTTCATTTCCGAAGTAACTCCTAGTTTCTTATCAATTGTATCTGCTGTCCAACCTGCTATTATTCCCACACCAACAACTGCTCCTATTGATGCAGTGGCTGGTAAAAGTGCGGTTGCCGCTCCTATCATCGCCGTTGTCACCGCCACTTTTCCGACATCCACCAATGCACCGCCAACTTTACTTGCGGTAATTTCATGCCCTTTCAAGCCATCTTTTCTGGCCTGTTTTTCACTCTTGCTTATTCCTTGCACAACCTCCACAGCACCTGCCGCTACATTCAATCCGGGAATAATCTTTCCAGCACCTTTTGCATTGACTAATGCTTTGGCATCTTTTACAAAATCGCTCAGCCCAAAACTCGCACTTTCTCCCATTGCTTTTAAGGAACCTTGGGCAATACCTTTGAGACTCTCTTTACTGAACGCATCTTTTGAGGTTCTGAAAATCACATTTTTATCGGCTAATTCTAATAATTCCACTAGCTCATTGCCCGCTCGGGTAAGCTTTCCACCTCTAGAGACAAATTTATTTAAATACTCATCAATTCCAACCAATTGATCCAGTTTCTTGGCCCAGCCTTCGGCTGTTTTTATAACTAAATTGCCACTTTTGAGTCGCGTCATTCTTCTCGCGATATAGATTTTTTTTAGGAATTTAGTCAAACTTTGCCCTTCTTTGATAGAGTCGGCCAACGAACTATTTATCAATTGATCCAATTCCTGTAAATCTGCTTCGGTTAGATTTCCATTCATGGCTGCTAAGAGTGGATGTTCTTTTTTGAAATCAAGCTTTTCTTCTTTTCTTACAATTTTGTGGAATTCTTTTATTTCATTTTTAAATGTCTTATCCGTAAAAATTGCCAACGATTTGGGATTGGTATAGCTTAACCCTCCGACTTTCGCCATTTGGCTGGATTGTTGGGCTAATTTATCTTTGACAATACTTCCCACTTTGCGTCCGTTAAAAGTGTCCATCTCCTTCAGTGTTTCCGTCAAGACTTTCTTAGCCTCTTCCATTTTTTTATCAAATTGATTGGATGGGGCGGATACAGGGACGATATGTGCCACAGAACTGTAGATATTCCTAATTGTCTTGTCTAATTTTGCAAAATCTGATAACGGTGTTGAAAATTTTCCTTTCGCTTCATTTAAAGCCTCTGTATCAATGATGGCTGATTCACTGTTTTCCTTCACACTAGCTTTAAAATCACTAATTGTTTTTTCCATTTCTTTAGCTAGTGTATGCAAAAGATCATAATAATTGGTTAGCATCGGGAGTTGATAATTGTCAATTTCTCCATTAATGGCTATTTTGACTTTTCCTGATAAGGCATTACTTCTTTGGACTACTTTCCAATCACTTTTAGCACGGTTGATTTCTGCTTGTAATTTATTTTTGGAAGAAGTAATTGTATTTTTAGCCTCCATAACTTCTTTCATATTTATTCTCATTCAAACACCTCATTTGTTACAGATACGTACATGAATATTTTTTCTCTTCTAGTAATTGTTTTCTTAACACTTCAAAAACAAACTTTTCTTCATATTCATTCGTAGGACCTTGTGATATTACTCGTTTTACCATGACTGAATTAAAATAAATTGGATCTACCTCTGCTTGTAATCCAAATGGCCACAAAGTTCCTACGTAATCAATCATCATTTGCGTTTCTGGAATGGTTAATTTTCTCCCTTGAACTGAAACAAATAAACCTAAATCATCTGTAGTAAAAAGCGCTTTAACATCTTTCGTTAATAATTCTTCATCTAATTCAACAATGGTTCCAATTGGATAGATTTCTGTAAAAATTGTGTCAATGAAACGCATAAATTGTTTAAATTGTGACACGGTTAATACAACTTGTTTTTTTAACCAAGCAAAAGTGACACTCTCCTCTCCATAATCAAAGCTAATTTGAATAATCGCACCAATTCTTGGTTTATGTTCATAGCTTGTTGCTTGATTGAGGAAACTTTTATAAATATTTTGAGCTAATTGAGGATGACCACCTAAAATTAAACCGAGTTCATTTAGAGCATCCTTTGTTATTTCTTCCGTAAGGTTACTACTTTCTAAAGTAGCCACCCACAACTCCTTTTGTTGTTGATTCATTTTTCTTCCCTCCTTATTGACTAATTTTCATAGTAGTAGCTCCAGCTTTATCATCATTGGCTTTATTTTTTCCGGCAGCAATCATTTTGTTGGTACTGCCTTTAGCAAATCCTTTGTAACTTTCTAGAGAAGAATTGATTTGCTCTATCATTGTTTTGAACTCTGTAAAAGGCCGAGCATTTGTTTGAGAAAAAGACACAGTTTTCATTTTGCCAATTTCTGAAATTGTGTTATTTGCTTTATTGACAGATTGCGTCCATTCCGATAAATCAACACCGCTTTTTACCAATTTTCCCTCACTCCTTTATTACGCATCCAAACTTATTGCAGCCGATAATAGTGCTGATATTTGTGAATTTAACAAACTAATTGTCATCGCTTCGCGTTGCGCTTCTTCTTGTAAGCTAGTCAATTTCCGTTGAAGAGTTTGTAAATTTTCTTGATTTTTTGTGACATATTTTGATAAATCACTCTCTACTTTTCTGACTTTTTCATTGTACTTGTTCCTTCGTGTACCTTTAAAATTATTTTCAGAAATGCTTTTTAACTGACTAGAAACGGTTGATTTCAATTGATGAACATTACTAATCTCTCGAGTTAGTTCACGAATTGCTTTTTCTAATTTTTGAATTCTCTGATCAATTTGATTTTTATTTGATTGCGCCATGTTGACCTGACTACTTAAACGACTGGCTTCAGCGCGCTTTCCAGCTGCTTTCGCTCTTTTTTGCGCTTTTATCGCTTCATCACTCATGGAGCTTCCTCCTTTACTGAATCCCTAAAATCGTTGAAATCACTTGAGCTAATACACCACTAGCCGTATTAAAAAATAAATGGGATGTAAAAATTTTCCGATTCATTTTGATGATTCTCTCAAATTGTTTTGCGTCTTTTTCTTCAACAGCTTTTAGTGCCTGTCTACTGATTTGTTTTGTTTCATCTTCATTTTTTAGTGAAGTAATTACTGCTTTAAAATTAGCTTCAAGTACCGGCCAATCATAAGTAAGTTGTTCATTTTTTTGATAATTCTGATTACCGAATGTCGAATTTTGAATAGTACTATCTGTGATATTCCCAACGGTAGTTGACGAATGTTCTTCATGATTATTCGAATGTATTGTATTGCCTTGTTGAATTCCTGTGTTTAGATTGGCATGGTCTCCGTGAATTACATGGTGATTTCCTTGAATAATTTTTTGTTCCGCAATATTGATTTCTGAATACATATTTTTATGATTGAAGGCCGCTTCCACAGCATTACGGACTTTATTTAAAAATTCAATGTCTTGAAAGTAAATATAATAGTTATCTCCAGAATTTAGTTGGAAAACTAAATATTGCCGACTACTCAGATGATTTTTATAAAGAACATATAAATACCAACCTGAAAATAATGCTACGGGAATACCAATGATAGGAAATGCAAAAATAGAAAAAAGAGAAACGACAAAAATAATGATTATTGGCATAGGTAGTTTCAATTCTTTCTTTCCAGCATATAGTTTGGAAATATTGCTTAATTGCAAAGTTAAATGGTCAAAGCGCAATAAATTATTCTTTATGACAAAAAGTTCTGTTTCTATCTCTTGATCTTGTTTTGAATCAATTAATTTTGACAATTCATTATTCATAGTTCTACTCCTTTTTATTCACTTACTAATTTCACCCGTATTGCTGTTCGACCTTCAAAGAAATGGAACTCATCCAATTCTACTGCGGGTTCATTGTAATCAGTTTTTGTTTTAACAAAACTTTGTTCCACCAATCTCGTACCAACCATACCAGCGGGGATATTGGCACGTAATAATTTGTCAGCATCATTAAAACTATTTTCTAATGATTTTTGATTGGTTTGGAAAATAAAGTACATAGCGACTTGGCTACCTTTTTTCAAGAAAATATTTAGATTTTCAGCACTGATGAAAGATTTTTCTACAAACAATTGTGCTTCAGGAATATAAATTAACATAGGCTCATACTCACTCATCATTTGTCGTTGTTCAATTTCCTGTAATAATTCATTGACAAAGCTTCCATATTCAGTTCCTGCAATTACTGTATCAAAACTATCTGCATAACCGCCAAAGCGTTCACTATAGTTAAAGACAATCCGTTGGGCACGACCTCTAAAGTGCTTCATGTCTTCGATAATAACTTTTTCAACAGCCTCATTTTGTTGTGGTGTATCATCACCAATCACAAAGTACCCATGCTCGGCTGGCTTAAAGCCCACTACGTTAGTTGTTTCTTTATCAAAGGCAATTGGGAACTCCATATTTTCCAACATTTGTTGAGTTTGTGGATTATTGTATAAGTTTGCCATAGTAATTGTTTTCGGTAGCATTGGGATTGGTAACGGTGTTTCACCGGTCCATTCTTGGCTCATTTTTTCAATTTCTTGTTCTAAACGATTTAAACGAGCGATATCATTTTCCCCTTCTGCTGGTAAATAGACTTGAACTTCTTGTGGCTGTTCCAATTTTACTTGAGCACGTCCAATAATTTCTTGTGGAATCAAAGCATCTCGTCCAACAACATCACGAATCGCATTTTCTTCTACTAAATACAGACCAATATGAGTTGGAATATTACTTGTCATACTCATCTTAAAGCTATTTGTTCTTAAAACGGTAATAATGGTATACAAACCAACGCTTGCTCCTTCTCGTAGCAATTGATTTAGGACTGATTCAATAGGGTCTTCTAACGGACTTTCTTTAATTGCGTCAAAACCATCAACTATCGTGATAATTACAGGCAATCTTTTTCCAGATTTTGCTTCATATTGCGTCAAACTTGCAACACCGTATTCTGTAAATGCATCTTTTCTTTCCTTGATTTCTTTGCGAATTCGTTTCAAGAATTTAACAAGTTTTTCCTCTTCTTCTAAACGAACTAAATCAGCAACATGTGGTAATTTTTTTAATGGTAATAAACCATTCGTTCCAAAATCAAATAAATTAAATTGGACTTGATTAGGCGTATTCAACCGTGCAAAATTCATTACTAACGTTTGTAAAGCTGTTGATTTACCAAAACCTGGAGAACCATAAATAGCAGTATGATTAAAGTCTTCTAAATCAAAATTAAAGTTTTCTTGTATTTGTTGGTTTGGTATATCTATAAAGCCAAATGGAACTGATAATTGTCGATTTTCTTTCCATTTTTTCTCTTGTAAAGGTGAAACAATCAGTGTTTCAAGAGGTGGAAGCCATGGTTTTTCTGGTAATATAATCTCACTTTCTTTAGCATAATTAGCAATCTCTTGAACAATAGCCTCTAATTGCGTCGTTTTCTCTTCTGTATTAACTGATACTACTTCTTCCTCTGGAAGATCTACAGTTAATAACTCATATTGTCCTAACTGATTAATTAACCAGATTCTTTCATCTACTTTTTCTACCTTAGAGGCAAAAGGATCATAGTCAGCACCACTCCATGCTGATTGAAACAATTCGTAAATTTCATTGTTACCAACTTGCAAGTAAGCACGTCCGGGCTGCGTGATACTTGCCGCATCTGGTGTTTTAATAATTTCGTTTGAATCATTTGAATCTGCTACTTTTAGAGCTAACTTAAAACGTGAATTTGACCAAATCTGGTCATCTACTACACCGCTTGGTTTCTGTGTCGCAAGAATTAAATGTACGCCAAGAGAGCGCCCAATGCGTGCCGTAGACACTAATTCTGCCATAAAATCTGGTTCATTTGCTTTCAATTCAGCAAATTCATCACTAATCAAAAACAGATGTGGTAGCGGATCACTTGGATACTTTTTCTTTTCAGTTAAATCAGTAAGTCCTTTTCCTTGCTTATAAAGCCTTGTATACCCATTAATATGATTTACACCAAATTCACTAAATTTTCGTTGGCGTTTTTGTAGTTCAGCTCGTATGCTTTGCAACGCACGAGCAGAGTTTGCACCATCTAAATTAGTAATAGAACCTAACAAATGAGGAAGTTTGGCAAATAAGTTTGCCATCCCACCACCTTTAAAATCAATTGGTAAAAATCCCACATCTTCTGGCGCAAAATTCACAGCTAATGACAACATATAACTTTGAACAATTTCAGACTTACCAGAACCTGTAGTACCAGCAATCAAGCCGTGAGGACCATGCGCGCGTTCATGTAAATTTAAATAAACAATATCATCTTTTCCACGAACGCCGAGAGGAACAGCTAATGATTTTGAAGTATCATTTTTTTGCCAACGTTTTTTTATATTTAAATCTTTTATTTCTTTCACATTGTATAAGTCTAAAAAATCAATAGCCTCTGGAAGCACATTTTTCTCAACTTCCACATGGTCTAAATTGGCTAATCGCTGAATTGCTTGTTCAATGGAATATGCTGTTGGTAAATGATTAGGCACAAATAGCTGATTCACATATTCGTTATTTTGATTAATTAATGTAGCGGCTTCATTACTTTGATATTCAACAATTGTTGTAGCTGTCTCCGGCAACATATTTAAAGACTCTTTTGCCCAAATCACAGTGACACCATATTGACTCATATCTTCTGCCAAAAACTCATTTAATCCATGTCCCGATAACCAACTTTCATCTAAGATAGATAAAATATAATGTGGTTGAAACTGAACTTTTTCATTACCAGCTTCTCGAACTTGTTGTCGTCGTTTGACGAGCATCTGATAGAATGAATTTAAAACGATATCTCTTGTTTGAGCATTGTGTATAATTCCTCGTAGATTTAAACTTCGAATCATTCCATGTGGTAACCAACGCCAAGAATACCAGTGCTTTTCATAATCTTCTTCGGGAACTAATGTAATAAATTCGACGTCTCGATAAGAATGTAAGACAGAAATTTGAAATAATAACGTTTGAATTGCTGTACACAACACACTAGATGTTCCAGCTAAACCAATTGTTTGTTCTCTCATAGGAATAACAATAGGTGCCTTTTCTAAGAATTTATATGGAGATACCAAGTGCTCCTCTGCTTGTTGACTCAATGAATCTTCTTCTATAGATTGATAATTCGTTGTAAAACTTGCAGGAATACGTCCCATTCCTAAACGAACATGTAAAAAATCTTCATTCGTTGTCATTCGTTCATAAATCCGTGCATGATATTCTTTCGTCATTAAAGCTAATTCATTCATGGAAGGATTCATATACTCAAGGGCTTCTCTTTGCTTTTGTTGTAGCTGTTTTAATTCCGCATTTTCTTTCACTAAATATTGTTCATAATGTTCGTTACGAATCGCATTCTTTTGTTTGATTTCTCTTTTATTTGTCAAATAACTAGATACTGAAAAACCTGCAGTTAATAAACTAGCGCCTCCCATACTAAGCATCATAATCGGGTTCCCACCACTTAGAATGCTAGTTGCTCCACTTAAAGCAACCATCCCTAGTGGTGGAACTATCGTCCGCAGTAATTCATTTTTGCTTTCTGTTGGTTTCGCTTTTGGCGCCACAATCTCCACTTTTTTCTTAGGCTCTTTTAAATGAATTCGTGGACTTCTACGAAATGATGGAAAATCAACAGGATATTCTGGTACAAAGGGTTCTTTCACAATTTGCCAAGGGTTCAAGGAATATTCCACACCTAAACTTGTTAATTTTAACTGCTTTTCACGAACTTCAATCATCAATCCATTTATAACTAATTGATCTCCTACACGAAAAGGATAACTTCCCTTTTCTATTAAACAACAATTGTAATATATAGCGTCTTTACCAGGATAAATTATCACTGTATAAGCACCAGTTTCTTTATCTACTGATATATTTACAATCGCATCTGTTTTTAAAGAAATCGCAGAATTTTGGGCAGATGAAATCAAAAAATCTTTTGTTGGTTTATTCGTTGTTACTGTTTCTAATTCTCCAGCAGAAAATATACGATATTTTTCTACCTGATCAAAGACTTCATTATTATAAAGAAGTTTATTTTCTTCATAGGAAAATATATCTTGGTTCACTGAGACACTCAAATTTTTATCTGTAATCTGACGGTGAATGAGCTGCTTATCAAAATAAAATATATCAAAATAAGTACACAAAGAAGTCTGTATCTGGTCATTCATAGGAGTAGAAATGGTATAGTTATTTTTTTTCATCTGTTTCACCTTCTAATAGACTCATGTACTTCTTAATTTCTTCCTCGTATTTCGTTAACAATTCTTGTTTCTTCTCCCCATTCATTGTATTGTCTGTTTTTGTCGCATCATATAATTTTGTATATGCATGTAAGATATATTGGTTATCCCCTAGATTTTGAGCAATATCTAATGACTTTTTAAATTCTCCCTTTCCAAGATAAATCCAATAAAGCAAGGTATTTTCACTTGATTTTTGAGACAAATTATTTAAAATAGCTTTTTTTTGTTCATTCGATAAATTATCTAATTGAACCGAACTAACTGCTGCAACATATTTTGCTCCTATAGGTAGCTCTTCAGGAGTATCTTCTTTTAATGTTTTTAAAACTCCAGAATAATTATTTGAAATATACTGAGCTTCTGCAGTGCTCACACGTTCTTGGGCAGGTAACTTTTTCAAAGCATAAATTCCTGTACTCGTCGCAAATATCACCGTAAGAATAAGGAACCCAAAACTAGACCACTTAAACATAAAATAACTTTTTTTAGTAACGAGTTTATTTTCTTTTTCTCTCTTTGCTTTCTCCCGAATAATTTGATCACCAATAATTTTGTCAATTTCATTTATCGTATTGGCTTTTTGTATTTGTTTAGATAAAGAATCTTTTAACGTACCGCTCCCATCAATTAATTGATCGTAATTAAATCTAGGATGTAAAAGAAATAAAATGAGTGCTCGATACTGTTTAAAAAATTGGGTTTTATCGGCAGCATATGGAACAATTGATTTCATGAAACCACGATGCGCAATAAATAATTCTTCACCAAATAGAAATAAATTATTTGGATGAATAAATGGTTGAACTGGAGTATCTAAAAAATCGGTTAGATATCGTACTTTTTGAGCTAATACTAAGCGATTAAAATCATCCATCTTCTTTACCAGTTGAACAATAGATTCGGTATGGTTTGCTTTATAATAATGGATAATCAATTCCTCTTCATTTGCTTGAATAATTTTCCCTTCTAGTAATCCTCTTTTTGCTGTTAAAAATTGTTGAAACTGTTCCAGTTTCTCTAATTCATATTGATGGGCTTGTAAAGTTACTCGAACATATTCTCTCGTTTCCTCCAGATTTATCTTTTCTGAAATATCCTTCAATTCACTCATGAATGATTCTCCTCAATAATTTCTTTTACTAATAACTGATCCCCATTTCCAATGGGATAATCTGCAATTAAATGATTTTCATCCAAATGGATGGGCTTATTTAATACTATTAATTCAAATACCACAGGTAGTTGTATTGACAAATTTTTTAGTGATTCCACCAACAATTGTTTTAGTCGAAAAACAGATACCTGGGTGGGAATCTGTAAATCAATCAATTGATTCGATACATGTAACCCAATACTGATTGACTTCCTTTTGTTCAATTTATTTTCACTCCTCAGCTTTCCTTTCGTACTCGATGATACGAAAAACGATTTCCTAATGAGACTCCTAATAATAAAAGAAGAGCTCCCCCTAAAAAAATACCTACATAGAACCAAAATTTGATTGACGATTTTTGAAGATTTTCATTGGTTTTAATACTTTCAGAAACAGCTATAGTACTTGGTTCTGTAAAGAGATAGGAACGAACTTTTTTTTCAAAATCTACCTCTTGCGTATGCCGTTCTGTTTTAAAAACATCATTTTTTGCATTTTTGACAATTACTTCTTTTTTCATATTGATCTTCTTTTCCAACTCTGTTTTTTTTGTTAAAAACAAATCTGGGATAACGAAATTTGTCTCTGAATTTTTCTTTTGGTTACTATCTTCATAGATAACTTGATTATTCATTCTTAAGATCCCTGACTCTTCTGCTTCCGCTCTCTTTATCGAGAAGAATAGACAAATGGACATTACAATTAAAGCAAGAAATATTTTTGGTATTTTTTTGATTTTTCCCTTCATTTCTGTTCCTCCGGTTGAACAAATAAGTTAAGAACAATCCCTAAAACGAATAGTAATATGAGAATAAAATAACTTATCCAACTGATTTTCCCACCATTCATCAACATCGTATAACCGTTTTGAATATTTTGAAATGGTGATAAACGATATAACCAATTACTTAATGACCCTGGTTGGGTCGCAATTCCTAGTAATGGTGTCATCATAAAGAATAATCCTAATAGCGAACAGTAAATATAGAGTGTCATTCTTTTAAATTGACGCATACATCCAATAGTTAATAATGTGCCGCCTACAAATACTAAAAAACTATAACTAATCCAAGCTAAATAATTCGCATCTGATGCATTCATTGAAAGCATTCCTGAAAAAAGACCTATAATAAGGAATGTTACCGTCAAAATTCTTAAAATATTAGGTCCATTTTGCCAAATTCTTGTGGGTTCAACTAATGCTTCTGCTTCTGTAACTTCTCTTTTTTTCATAAATCCTTGTAAAGTAATCGCTAAGATCAGCATTAAAAATGCCCCAATCAATGTTGCATAATATGGAATTAAAGAAATTTGTCTTGTTTTACCAAAAATTCCTTCTCCTTGAATAGGACTAGATAGAAAATTGAAGACTTTTGGATTATCTGCTCCTCCATCTTTTGTATTGGCTAACACTTTTTCAAAAGTTTTTGCATAATCTTCATTTTCTTTTGTTGACTTTTGTGACGCCTCAATAGAATCATTTAAATTGGTTAAAATATTTTGAGCATTATCCTGTACTTTGGTTGTAGAAGTTTTTAATTCTTTGATTGTTGGAGTAACATCTTTTACTTTTGCTGCTGATTCTGCAGTTGTAGTACTCATTTCTTTGGAAGTTTGAATCAAAGACTGCATTCCCTTAACCAAACTGTTTAACTCCGAATCAACGGTAGTAGTAGTATTTTCTTCTGGATGAGGATTTTCTGTAGTTATGACAGACTCAGCCTCTAATGGTGTGGTTTCTTTCCAAGAATCATAGGCAATATTGATTTGCTTCATTGATTCGCTATACCAATAATTTAGTTTATTAGCTTCTTGTAATAATTTTTCAGGAACGGTCATTAAATTTAGTGTTCCATATAACGTTGGTTGAACTTCTGCCGTATTCTGATCTACTTCTGTACCAATTATTTTTTGTAATTTATTGATTTGTTCTACTGTATTTTGATATAACTTATTACCGGTATTTTTATATTCATTCAATAATTTTTCAGTAATTATTTCTTCTTTTTCTTCATCTGTAATATTATCGTACATCCAGTAAATAGAATCTTTTCCAGCCAACTCTTTGATTGATTTATCTTTATTTTTCTCTTGGTTCAGCATATTTATATAATCTTGAATAGATAAGGTTTCATTAGGTGTGCCGAACAAGGTAACAACCTGTTGAGCAGCATTATCTAGTACTTGAATTTGTTTTAAAAGTTCCGGAATATATTGTACTAGTGGTTTGTCCATAGGAATATAAACAGCAAAGGATCCTTCATTTTGAATTTCATCATTAACCTTCCAAGAATAATCAATTGATTGATAAGCTGTTTGTTGTTGTTCTGTTGTTAACGTCCATTCTAGTGGTATTTCTATCGAAAAACTCACTGTATTAGGAAGAGAAGCCGTTTCTGATTTGAAATTGTCTATAACTTCTTCTGAATTATTTTGATTCTCTTTTTCACTAATATTTTCTGAAATTCCATCCTTGATTTTTATTGGTTGAGGAATAATAATTTGTGTAGGAGTTGACTGAATCGTTGGAATTTTATATCCAGCCTTCTCTAACTGAATATTTATCTCACTTTTTATTGTATTCATTTGATTTTGATTCAAAATAAATGCAATATTTTCATGATTTGAACCTTCTAAGACAATCCTATTTTTCTTAGTTGTATCTAAAGAAAAAGTTACTTTTTTAGGTATTGTAATTGTATGGTCATGTATTTGTTTTGGCTCTAAATATAAAAATTGAACGTCAGCTCCAAATCCTATTCCAGAATCTTTCGCATATTTATCAACAATTTGTAATTCATTACGAAAAATGATTGTTTGATCAGATGTTAAAATGCCATTTTCTTCTAACTTGTCAATTAATTTTTTTAGACTTTCATATGGCAGTTGAGCAATCAAGTTTTGTAAATTTTCTTCATAATTTTTCTTCAGTTTAGGTATATTTTCTTTTTCCCCTGTAATTAATTGAATGATTGCTTGTTTAACTTGTTCATCTGTCGCTGTTTCAGGTGTTGCTTCTGAGTCATTGTAATATGTTTTTGCAATTTGTTTTTTTAGCGCAGTTAATTGTTCTACTTGACTATGTAGTTCTGCGATTTCCATTTGTAACTCTTTTATTCTATCTGCTTGTGTTTCTTGAAAAAGTTTAGATTCTGCCAAAAAATCTACATAAACTCCGGATTCCCCTTGGTTATTAGATAAATAAAAGTTTCCCATCTGATCAAGTATTGTTGTATTCAATTGATCAAATTCTTTTTTATAATCAGTTGTCGCTTTTTCCCATTGATTGACTAGTTGCTTTTTATGCAACTCGTATTGTTCATTAAATTGCTGAACAGATTTCTTTATTTTTTCATTTCCTTCTTTTGAATATTCTTCAACAGATTTTTTCACACTCTCAGTTGTCTCACTACTTGACGTTAAATGAGCATTATTATTGTCTAGTAATGATTGAACGGATTTCACAAATGCTTCTTGCTCTGCAGAAAATAATTTATTATCCTCATCTAAAATGCTAGCAGTATTTAATACTGTCGTATAACTTGTAGGAATTTCTTTAAAAGGAGTATATATTTCATTTTCTAAATCAGCTTGTTGATCCAATTGTGTGTCTACAATTTGTGTGACATTTTGTTGTGCTTCTGCTAGATTATTGACAATACTCGAAAAATACATTTGAATCACACGACGATTGAATTCTTTTAAAATTCCGTTTACTTGGTTTTGAATCATTTGATTCGTAATTTCATTTTGTCCATCTCTTACTTGATACTCTATTTGTGCTTTTTCTGGCGCAATGGCTTGTAAAGATAGTATTTTTTCAGAAAAATCTTGAGGAATAATAATTTGTGCATCAAATTGACCATTTTCAACTCCAGAAGTAGCAATATCACGTGTGGCTGTTTCCCATCGATTTGTTGTATCTTTATTAATTAAAGTGACGAAATCTGTACCTAATGAATAATACTTTCCTTCAAAGGATGCTCCTTTGTCTTCGTTAACTAAAACATATTGCATCTTTGACGACTGATCATTAGCCACTCGTACCATATTTTTATCTTTGAATCCAAAATAAACTAAACTTGATAGTAATAGGACACTTAGTCCAACGATAAAAATATATGGAATAATCTTTTTTACCTTTGCTCTCATCTTCTTCTCTCCTAAAAAAAAAGCGTTAGCACAATTTCTTGCACTAACGCTCGAATCCTTCACAACTAA
>ERZ1026866.1088-NODE-1088-length-14726-cov-67.483812_pt1 | contig 14726 bp, 7 predicted proteins | sample MGYA00380163_ERZ1026866 | MGnify/ENA primary metagenome ERZ1026866 (study PRJEB33269, sample SAMEA4719799) | human gut metagenome | biome: human-associated habitat; feature: organic feature; material: feces | place: Cameroon | collected 2013-10 ...
AGAACATCTCATTGATGAACCTCCTCACCATGGAGCAGGGCAAGGGCCGCTTCGTGATGATGGACGATTCTATGTGGGGTATGATTCTCGGTAAGAGTGGTAAGATTCCTGGAGAGATTGATCCAGAACTCGTAGAGCTTGCTAAGAAGCAGGGTCGTGAGTTTACAGATGTTGATGCTCATACATTGCTTACTAATGCACTCGACGACTTCAAGAAGGAAATGGACGAGAACGGTTGGGATTACGGTCAGGACGATGAGGAGCTCTTCGAGCTCGCTATGCACCCAGAGCAGTATCGCAACTACAAGAGCGGTCAGGCTAAGAAGAACTTCCTGGCTGACCTCCAGAAGGCAAAGGATGCCAAGCTCGGCAGCACCTTGACTCCAGCTCAGCTCGCAGAGTTCAAGCACGCCAAGGCTGATGCTATCGTAGCACCAGTAGCCGGTCAGATTTTCTGGGAGTTCCAGGGCGAGGGCGAGTGCCAGCCAGCTGTAGAGCCATTCATCGGTAAGGAGTACAAGGAAGGTGATGCCTTCTGCTACATCCTCGCTCCATGGGGTGAGTTTGAGACAGTTCCTGCCGCTTTGGGTGGTAAGCTCGTGGAAATCAATGCTAAGCAGGGCAGCAAGATCCGCAAGGGTGATGTCATCGCTTACATTGAGCGCAACGCTGAGTAAACATTAAATTTATGAATTATCAAGCAATTATTGATAAGTATTATTCTGAGGATAATGAGCTTCGTCATATCCTCATTACACATAGTCAATCTGTAGCGCAAAAAGCGCTACAGATTGTTTCGTCTCATCCTGAATTGCATTTGGATGCCCAGTTTATCGAGGAAGCAGCGATGCTTCACGATATAGGAATCTTCATGACTGATGCTCCTGGCATCATGTGTTTTGGCTCGCAACCATATATCTGTCATGGTAGATTGGGTGCCGAACTCTTGCGCAAGGAAGGCTATGAGCGCCATGCTCGGGTATGTGAGCGCCATACAGGTGCCGGCATCACAAAAGAGCAGATCGAGAAGCAGCAACTGCCTCTGCCTCACCAGGATTTTCTGCCAGAAACCATGGAGGAGAAGGTAATCTGCTATGCTGATAAGTTCTTCAGCAAGACTCATCTCGACAAGGAAAAGAGTATTGAAAAGGCAGAGAAAAGTCTCGCCAAGTTTGGCGAGGAAGGAGTAAAGCGCTTCCAACAGTGGGAGCGGATGTTTGAAATAGGATAGAAGTTCAGTTGGGTGACTTCTTAACAATAATTTCTGAATGAGAAAACAATCAACTATAGCTGCACTGATGTTTGCTGCCATCTCATGCATGATGGTGGCAAACCCGGGTATGCCTTCTAAAAAGAAAGACAAGAAGGCTCAGGTGGATTCTACTGCCGTGGCTGTGGGCGACTCCGTCTTTGTCGATTCGCTCGGCAATGAAATCATCAGTACGGAGACCGATACCACCCAGATGGACTCGCTGCAGAAGGCTATATGGAAACATAATAAGGTAGTGGATGACAGTATCCATCAGGATAGTATCAACCGTAAGAAGTCGGGTGGTATTGATGCGCCGGTCAGTTATCAGGCTGACGACTCGCTGGTCTATGATGCTCATAACAAGGTAGCGCATCTCTTTGGTAATTCGAATGTGAAGTACCAGAACATGGATCTTTCTTCTGATCGTATATCCATGGATCTCGACAAGAGCAATGTGAAGGCAATGGGTACTCCCGATTCTTCTACTAAGGAAGGTGTCAAGGGAAAGCCAATCTTCAAGATGGGAAGCGATACCTACGATACTGATACCATCAAGTTTAACTTCAAGAGTAAGAAGGCTCTTATTAATAATGTATATACAGAGCAGGAAGATGGTTTCTTGAGAGGTATGAAATCGAAGCGAGATTCTACGGGTACGGTTTATCTGAAACATGCCACTTATACCACCTGTGATGATCCGCATCCGGATTTCTATATTTCACTCTCACGTGCCAAGATGCGACCGAATAAGGATGTGGTCTTCGGACCTGCTCATCTCGTGGTGTGCGATGTGCCGGTTCCTATAGCCATACCATACGGTTTCTTCCCGTTCTCCAAGAGTTACAGTAGCGGTTTCATCATGCCGACATACGGTGATGAGAGTGCGCGCGGATTCTATCTCAGGGATGGTGGTTATTATTTTGCCATGAGTGACAAGTGGGACTTGAAACTCCTCGGAGAAATCTATACCAAGGGATCTTGGGGACTTTCGGCGGCAAGCAACTATCGCAAGCGATATAAGTATTCCGGTTCCTTCTTCTTCAGTTACCAGGATACGAAGAATGGAGACAAGGGAATGCCTGATTTCACAGAGCAGGAGAGCTTCAAGTTGCAGTGGAGCCATAGGCAAGATTCAAAGGCTAATCCGTTCAGTTCGTTGTCGGCAAGTGTCAACTTTGCCACATCCAGCTATGAGCGGAATAATCTGAGTTCACTCTATAATCCTCAGACGATGACGCAGAGTACTCGAACCTCTTCCGTCAACTGGAGTACAACATTCTCCAGCATCGGTATGTCGCTCAGTTCTACTGCCAATCTTTCGCAGAACATGCGTGACTCTTCGATAGCGATGACCTTGCCAGACCTCAATATCTCTATCTCCCGATTCTATCCGTTCAGAAGAAAGAAGATGGTGGGTGATGAGAAATGGTACGAGAAAATCGCCATGAGCTATACCGGTCATATCTCCAACAGTATCAATACCAAGGAGGATAAGCTGATGCACAGTTCGCTTATCAAGGACTGGCGCAACGGATGGCAGCATCAGATACCAGTGAGTGCATCGTTCACTCTCTTCAAATATCTCAATGTGAGTCCTTCGTTCAACTTCACCGACCGTATGTATACCAATAAGGTGGAGAAATCATGGGATAGCGAAAAGCAGGTTGAGAAGAGTGATACCATATATGGTTTCAACAATGTTTATAACTGGAACATGAGTGTAGGTCTCTCTACCAAGCTGTATGGATTCTGGATTCCTAACCGTAAGCTCTTCGGCAATAGGATTGACAGAATTCGCCACGTGCTCACTCCGACAGTCAATTTCAGTTATGCGCCAGACTTCGGTGCTAGCCGATATGGATTCTGGGATACTTATCAGAAGACCGATGCTGACGGTAACGTATCGCTCGTCAGTTATTCGCCATACCAGAATGCACTTTACGGTGTTCCGGGTAAGGGCAAGAGTGGTAACATTTCCTTCACTCTAGGCAATAACCTGGAGATGAAATGGAGAGATAAGAACGACAGTCTCAAGAAGGTGAGTCTCATTGACGCGTTCGATATCAATATGAGTTACAACACCGCAGCCAAGGTTCGCCCTTGGAGCGATATGAATATCAACCTCCGTCTCAAGTGGTGGAAGAACTACACATTCAATATGAATGCTGTCTTTGCTACATACGCATATGAACTGGATGATCAGGGTAATGTGTTTGTTGGCAACCACACAGAGTGGGGCAAGGGTCGATTCGGACGATTCCAGGGAATGTCTCAGAACTTCTCATTCACGCTGAATCCGGAAAAGTTGAAGAAACTCTTCGGTGGTGGCGATGATGATGACGATAAGGACAAGAACAGGAAGAGCGATGATGACGATGAAGGTATGGATACCGACATAGAAAGCAACGTGGATGATAATATCGAGAAGGGTAAAACGGCTGCCAAGAAGAGTGGCGGTGGTAAAGCAAAGACCGACAGTGACGGTTATATGGCATTCAAGATGCCTTGGTCTTTGACCTTCGGATATGGTGTTACCATGCGTGAGGATACTCGACGAGAGAAATTCAACGAGAAGACCATGCGCTATCCATACAAGTTTACACAGACTCTTAACATGAGTGGTAATATTCGCTTGAGTGATGGATGGAACATCAGTTTCTCTTCCGGTTACGACTTCGAGAATTCCAAGATTAGTATGACTACAGCCAGTCTGGCTCGAGATCTCCACTGCTTCAACATGAGTTGTTCAGTAGTACTTGCGCCATATACCAGTTATAACTTCACCTTCCGATGCAATGCAGCTACATTGACGGATGCGCTGAAGTATGATAAGCGTAGTGGCTATTCTAATGCAGTAAAGTGGTATTAGTCTGAAAATAGAAATCAAATAAAAATCAAACGAGGATAACAGGTATTTGAAAAAAATGCCGGTTATTCTCGTTTTTTTTATGATATGTCTTTGTTAGTTCAGATATTAATCGTAAATTTGTACCGGATATGGAAAATCATATTTTGGATAATTCCCCAAAAAGCAATTGAAAATAATAATTGAAAATTTAAATTTATATACATCATGAACAAGAAAACCGTAACAATCTTTACCTTGGCTATGCTGGGAGCTCTTCAGTCTTCTGCACAGCAGAAGACTCCATTGTCTTACTGGTTTGACACGCCTGTCACCTTGAAGGGACAGCAAATCTGGTATGGTGGTCATCCCGAGAAATGGACAAACAAGAAACCTATCTCTGCTGGTGATACCGCCCGCAATCCTGATCCTGATTGGGAGTCAAAGTCATTGCCTATTGGTAATGGTAGTATCGGAGCCAATATCCTGGGTTCCGTGGAGGCTGAGCGCATCACGCTGAATGAGAAGACGCTCTGGCGTGGCGGTCCGAACACCAAGAAGGGCGCAGCCTATTATTGGAATGTGAACAAGAATTCTGCCCATGTGATGCAGGAAATCAGAGATGCCTTCGCTGCCAACGATTGGGAAAAGGCATCCCAGCTCACCCGCAAGAACTTCAACAGTCCTGTGCCTTACGAGTCTTATGCCGAGGACCCATTCCGCTTCGGTAGCTTTACCACAATGGGCGAGGCGTATATCGAGACGGGACTGAGCACAGTGGGCATGTCGGATTATCGCCGTGCCTTGTCGCTTGATTCAGCCTTGGCTTCGGTTTCCTTTGTCAAGGATGGCGTAAGATACCAGCGTGAGTATTTCATCTCTTACCCAGCCAATGTGATGGCTATCCGCTATAAGGCTTCCCGTCCGGGCAAGCAGAATCTCGTGTTCTCCTATGCGCCTAACCCTGTTTCTACGGGCAGACTGGTGGCTGATGGCAGAAACGGCTTGCTTTGGGATGCCCGTCTCGATAACAACGATATGCAGTATGCCGTCCGCATCCGTGCCATCAACAAGGGCGGTAGCCTCTCTAACGAAGGCGGAAAACTGACCGTGAAGGGTGCCGACGAGGTGGTATTCCTCATTTCTGCCGATACCGATTACAAGGCAAACTATAACCCTGATTACAACGATCCTAAGACCTACGTGGGCGTGGATCCGCTGGCTACTACCCACGACTGGGTGAGCAAGGCAGAGGGCAAGGGCTATGCGCAGTTGCTCGATGAGCATTACAAGGATTACAGCCGCCTGTTCAATCGGGTAAGCCTGAATCTGAATGATGCGGCTAATGCCAACGATATGCCTATCGATGAGCGCCTGGCTAACTACCGCAAGGGTGCCAAGGATTTCTATCTGGAGCAGCTCTACTATCAGTTTGGCCGCTATCTCCTCATCGCCTCTTCGCGTCCAGGCAACATGCCTGCCAACCTGCAGGGTGTATGGCACAACAACGTGGATGGTCCTTGGCGTGTTGACTACCATAACAACATCAATCTCCAGATGAACTACTGGCCAGCCTGCACCACCAACCTGAGCGAGTGCGAGCTTCCGCTCTTCGACTTTATCCAGACACAGGTAAAGCCGGGTGAAAAGACTGCCAAGTCATATTATGGTACCCGTGGCTGGACCACATCTGTATCCAGCAATATCTTCGGTTTTACCTCTCCGCTGTCAAGCGAGGATATGTCGTGGAACTTCTCTCCATTCGCCGGTCCATGGTTGGCTACCCATCTCTGGGATTATTACGACTATACCCGCGATAAGAAGTTCCTGAGCGAGACAGCCTACGATATCATCAAGGGAAGTGCCAACTTTGCAACAGATTATCTGTGGCATCGCAAGGATGGCGTCTATACAGCGGCTCCTTCCACCTCTCCAGAGCACGGACCGATAGACGAGGGTGCCACCTTCGCTCATGCCGTGATTCGTGAGATTCTGCTCGATGCCGTAGAGGCGAGCAAGATTCTGGGCAAGGATGCCAAGGATCGCAAGCAGTGGGAAGATGCCCTGAAGCACATTGCTCCTTATCAGATTGGCCGTTACGGACAGTTGATGGAGTGGTCGAAGGATATTGATGATCCTAAGGATGAGCATCGCCATGTGAACCATCTCTTCGGTCTGCATCCGGGCCGCACCATTTCGCCTATCACCACTCCTGTGCTGGCGAAGGCTTCCAAGGTGGTGTTGGAGCATCGTGGCGATGGTGCCACGGGATGGTCTATGGGTTGGAAGTTGAACCAGTGGGCTCGTCTGCACGATGGCAACCATGCCTACAAGCTTTATGGCAATCTGCTGAAGAATGGTACGTTGGATAATCTCTGGGATACGCACGCTCCATTCCAGATAGACGGTAACTTTGGCGGTACAGCGGGTATCACCGAGATGCTGATGCAGAGTCACATGGGCTTTATCCATCTCCTGCCAGCCCTGCCTGATGCATGGCAGAAGGGTTCCATCAAGGGTCTCCGTGCCAAGGGCAATTTCACGGTGGATATCTATTGGGACAACGGCCGTCTTACCAAGGCTGTCATCCTCTCCGGCTCCGGCGAACCTTGTCAGGTAAGATATGGAGATAAGGTGAAGAAGATGAAGACCCAGAAGGGCAAGACCTATGAGGTTAAGTTTTAATCAATAAAAAAGTGGTTGAAAAAACGGAAAGCACATCCGTTTTTTCAACCACTTTTTTATTGATTATTCCTTGAGATGCTTCAATCTTCTCTTAGCCTCTGGATGTCCTGGATAGAGGGTGAGAGCCTTCTGGTAATTGGTGATGGCCGCTTCTTTCATTTCGGCTCTCTCACATTCCTTACCCATGATGACATATTCCGTGGCAAGGCGCTTGAGGAATTTCTCCTGTTTCTTTTTCTCTTCATCCTTCTGCCTGATTACTTCCCTCAGACGCTCGTTCTCCGCTTGCAGTTCATTCATCTTGTTGAGTTTCTTGCGGATGAAACGTTTGGCAAGAGGGTGCTCGATGTCGTAACGGCTATGGATGGCTAGGAAGAAGTTATCCAGAGCTGCTTGCATGTCTCCCTTGTCGTATGCCTTGACAGCATCATGATATTGTTTGTCTGCCTTACTCTGTGTAAGAGCCGTATGGATGGTGCTCTGGTCGTTGTAATGACGGGCAAACTGCTTGACTTCGTTGCGGACGAATATCTCGCTTTGGCGAATAGGTTCCTGCAGGCTGATTCCTTCCAGACTGGTGCAACGTGATAAGGCTACGTAGGTCTGACCGCCAGCGAAAACACCGCCGGTAAAATCTATCTTTACCTGATTGAAGGTCAGTCCCTGACTCTTATGAACAGTAATCGCCCAGGCAAGTCGGATAGGGTATTGCTCATATCTTCCAATCTCCTCTTCCTCAATCTTCTTTTCCACCTCATTGAAATGGTATCGCATGTTGCTCCAGGCAGCAGGTTCCACCATCACATCTTTTCCCTCTTCTGTGCGTACATAAATTTTGGCATTCTCGTCTTCGTCAAAGCCGATGATGGTGCCCAGCGTACCGTTTACCCATTGGTGCTCGATGTCGTTCTTGATAAAGATAATCTGAGCACCCGTTTTCAGGTAAAGCTCGATAGGGGTTGGCAGACTGCTTTCTGGGAATTCTCCTTGTATACGTCCCCGGAAGAGGCAAGGTTCGCCAGGCAAAAGCTTGAGCTGACTGTCATTGATGTAATCTACTGTATCGCGACGGGTGGACAGGGTGATGGCAAGCTTGGAGTCGCCTTCATCCAATTGGGCGCCAACACGCTGGTTTAGCAACTGCAGGTCCTGCATTCTTGCCTGACTGGTCCGGATGTTGTCGAGGATACCGATAAAGACAGGGTCGCTTTGGCGGTATACTTTCTTGAGTTCGATGCTGACCAGTTGGAACTGTTGGAAAATCTTGGCATCGAAGAAGAAACTGCTGCGGTAGAAAGGATTGAGCAGTTTGCGGTCATCTTCTCTGACAACGGGTTCCAGCTGGTAGATGTCTCCCACCAGCAGAAGCTGTTTGCCACCGAACGGTTCTCTCATGTTCCGGCAATATACTCGCAATACCTTGTCGATGAAATCGATGATGTCGGCACGTACCATACTGATCTCATCTATGATGATGAGCTCTACTTCACGGATAATCTTGATTTTCTCAGAATTATACTTCAGTGTGTTTCGGATATTGCGCACCGAATACATACTGTCGTTGGGCAGCAATGGGTGGAAAGGTAACTTGAAGAAACTGTGCAAGGTGCTTCCACCGGCATTGATGGCTGCGATGCCAGTAGGTGCCAGGACGATATGTTTTTTCTTGGTATTGGCAGCGATATAACGTAGAAAAGTAGATTTACCCGTCCCCGCCTTTCCAGTAAGGAAAAGCGAACGACGGGTAAACTGTATGATTTGGAGTGCATTCTGCAACTCCGCATTGTCGAGATCAATCATATTATTCTATTAGAGGTCATCGAAGTTGATTGGCTGTTCTGTTGGCTTAGCCTTCTTCTTCTCTTTCTTTTCTTCTGTAGCAGCAGGAGTGGTAGTTGGGGCGGTTGTTGTAGCCTCTCCATTCGTCTTCACTGTCGGAATTTCCTTCTTAATAGGGTTTCCGTTTTCATCAAGGAGAATTTCTTCTGTGAAGGCAGTACTGTCCACCTGTGTTGTATCTACCTTTGGCTTTGGTGCATAGCTGGCACAGATATACATGTCTCTTGTGATGTCATCGTCCTTTGGCTTATCGAACTTGGCATGATATTTCTTGAATGCAGGATCAGCGAAGAGCGTCTGCAGGAAGTAACCGCAGATAGGCAATGCTGTTCTGGCACCCTGTCCCAAGGCTCCTGTTCGGAAGTGGAGGCATCGGTATTCTCCTCCAACCCAGGCACCAACTACCAGTTTAGGACTTACACACATGAACCATGCGTCAGAGTGATTATTGGTAGTACCGGTCTTACCGCCAAATTCTGTGTCACGGTAATTACCTACATAGCCCCAGAGACTCTGTGAGGTACCACCCGGTTCTCTCATACCGCCCTGCAGGAGCTGTTGCATCAGGAAGGCACTCTTGTACGGAATAACCTGTTCCTCTGTACTTGGTCCTTCATAAACCACCTTGCCGTCATGGTCAACAATCTTGGTCACCAATACAGGGTCGTGATGCTTACCGTTGTTAGAGATGGTGCTGTATGCGCAAGCCATCTCCAGCAGGTTGACATCGCTGGAACCCAAGGCGAGTGATGGAGTATCATCGAGCGGACTGTCGATACCCATCTTTTTGGCGGTTTCGATGATGCGCTTGATGCCCATTTCCTGACCCAGTCTTACGGCAATGGAGTTGATACTCTTGGCAAATGCATTCTTCAGTGGGATACTGTCGCCAGAGAATGAACCGTTGGCATTGCCAGGAGTCCAGGTTGTCATCTCGTGCTTCTTCTTATCGTATACCTGCATAGAGATATATTCATCGCGGCGCTTGTCGCAAGGAGTCAATCCCTGGTTCATGGCTTCGGTATATACGAAGAGTTTGAAGGTAGAACCAGGCTGTCGCTCGGCTGTTACCTTGTCATACTTCCAGTGGTCGAAGTCGATGTCGCCCACCCATGCCTTTACGGCTCCCGTCTGTGGCTCCATAGCCACGAAAGCACTGTGCATGAAGGTAGTCATATACTTGATACTATCTTCAGAAGTCATGTTGATAGTGATGCTTCCCTTGTCGTAATCGAACACCTTAACCGGGTGAACCCACTCCTTATAATAGTAGTTCACGGAGTCTGGATTGTTAGGGAAACGAGCCACCAGATCCTTGTAGAATGGCTGTCGCTCGGCGATGCCCTGAATGAAGTTTGGAATCACCTGATGGTTCTCATCCTGCCAAGGTTCCTGTCCCATCCATTTTCCCTTTCCTGCCTGTGTGCGGCGGATGCTCCAGTGGTTGTTGAAGTTCTGCTGCACCTGCTTCATCTGCTTGCGGGCTGCCTCCTCGGCATACTTCTGCATGCGGGTATCAATGGTGGTGTAAATCTTCAAACCGCTGGTGTAGAGGTCGTAACCTTCTTCCTTGCACCAGTCTTTCAAGTAGTTGGCTACAGCCTCACGGAAGTATTTAGCCTGTCCGTCGTAGTTTTCCTCTACCTTGAAGTCGAGCTTGATAGGCTCAGCCTTCAGCTGGTCGTATTCTGCATGTGACAGATCGCCGTGTGTCACCATATTATATAATACGGTGTTGCGGCGTGCCAGACTGTTCTCCGGATTGGTACGTGGATTGTAATAGGTGGTAGCCTTCAGCATACCCACGAGTACGGCAGCCTGGTCGGTGGTCAACTCCTTAGGAGTGGTATTGAAGTAAGTCTTGGCGGCAGTCTTGATACCGTAAGAGTTACTACCGAAATCCACGGTGTTGGCATACATGGTGATGATTTCCTTCTTCGAGAAAACCGTCTCCAGCTTCACGGCGATGATCCACTCCTTGCTCTTGATGATGAGCAGGCGGAGTACAGGCACCTTGCCGAGCAATCCCGTAGAATACTGCGAACGGACGCGGAACATATTCTTTGCCAGCTGCTGCGTGATGGTAGAAGCACCACGGCCATTGTGATGCAGGAGAGCATCCTTGGCAGCAGCGAAAACGCCGATAGGGTCGATACCGATATGCTTGTAGAAACGCTCATCCTCGGTATCTACCAGAGCCTTGAAGAAGGCTGGGTTCACCTCGTCGTATTCTACAGGAGTACGATTCTCATTGAAATACTTACCGATGAGCTTGCCATCGGCACTATAAATCAAGGAAGCCTCGGAAGTCTGCGGATTCAGGATACCTGAAAAATAACCAGGTGACTTACCGAAAAGCCATAAGAAGTTAATATCGACAGCACCTAAATAAAGGATAAAGGCGACAATACAACTTGCCAAGGCGACTACCGTCTTGGTGTACCACGCTCTTCCCTGATACAATGTCTTGTACCAAGGCCAAAAGGCGCAAAGCTTTTGCCATATCCAGGCAAAGATAGTCTTGACTTTGTTCATAATCGTTTTTCTGTTTTTGTCGGTGCAAAGGTACAATAATAATTTGAAAAACCATCAATCTTTGTGTTTTTATTTGTTATAAAGTCTCAATCGATGTGTATGAAATGTTTCAGGAACTTTATCGGATGTTTCATTCCGGCGGAAATCTTCTGTTTTTAACTTTTTTCACCATAAAAAAACTCTTAAAATGCTTGCTGAAACAAAAAATATTAGTACCTTTGCGCTCAGCAAAAACAAGTCGATTATATAAAAACTTAATATAAAACACAAGAATTATGGTAAGCAACAACATTCCACAAGTAAAGCTCGGCATCATTGCCGTTAGCCGTGACTGTTTTCCAATCGCGCTTTCTACTCAGCGCCGTGAGAACATCGTAAAAGAGTACAAAGGTGAGATTTTCAACTGCCAGACTACAGTTGAGAACGAAAAAGATATGCTCAAGGCTGTGAGCGAGGTAAAGGAGCAGGGCTGCAACGCCTTGGTTGTTTTCCTCGGTAACTTCGGTCCTGAGACTCCTGAGACTTTGATTGCAAAGAACTTCGATGGTCCTTTTATGTTTGTTGCAGCTGCAGAGGGTGACGGCGACATGATCAATGGTCGTGGCGACGCATACTGCGGTATGCTCAACTGCTCTTACAACCTCGGCATGCGCCACCTGAAGGGTTACATCCCTGAATATCCTGTAGGCACAGCTGTAGAAGTAGCCAAGATGATTCAGGACTTCGTGCCAGTAGCTCGCGTCATCCTCGGTTTGAAGGGCTTGAAGATTATCACTTTCGGTCCACGTCCTCAGGACTTCTTCGCCTGCAACGCTCCTATCAAGGGCTTGTATGAACTGGGTGTAGAGATTGAGGAGAACTCTGAGCTCGACCTCCTCGTAGCTTACAAGGAGCACGAGAACGACCCACGTATCGACGAGGTTTGCGCTGATATGGCCAAGGAGATGGGCGAGGGATGCTACTATCCTGATCTCAGCCGCAGAATGGCACAGTTTGAGTTGACATTGCTCGATTGGGCTGAGGCTCACAAGGGTTCTCGTCAGTATGTAGCATTTGCAGACAAGTGCTGGCCTGCATTCCCAAGCCAGTTCGGTTTCGAGCCTTGCTATGTTAACAGCCGTCTCGTTAGCCGCGGTATTCCTGTAGCTTGCGAGGTAGATATCTATGGTGCTTTGTCTGAGTACATCGGTATGTGTGCTTCTGATGATACAGTAACATTGCTCGACATCAACAACTCTGTTCCTCAGTATATCTATGATGAGGACATCAAGGGTAAGTACGATTACAAGTTGACTGATACCTTTATGGGCTTCCACTGTGGTAACACTCCACAGTGCAAGATGTGCTCTAGCCGTAAGATCAAGTATCAGTTGATCCAGAACCGTTTGTTGGAGAATGGTGGCACACCAGACTTCACCCGTGGTACTTTGGAGGGCGATATCGCTGCTTCTGACATCACATTCTATCGTCTGCAGTGCGATTCAGAGGGTAACCTCCGTTCTTATATCGCAGAGGGTGAGGTTCTCGATGTTCCTACCCGTTCATTCGGTGGTATCGGTATCTTCGCCATCAACGAGATGGGCCGCTTCTATCGCCACGTCTTGGTTCAGAAGGGCTATCCACACCACGGTGCAGTAGCTTTCTCTCACGTAGGCAAGACCCTGTTCGAGGTATTCAAGTATCTTGGCATCAAGGATATCGCTTACAACCAGCCAGCTAGCCTGCCTTATCCAACCGAGAATCCTTGGAAGTAAATAGTGGTAATTATCATCCACATGCCCTGAAAGAAGAGTGTGGTCTTTTTTCATCCACACGCCCTGAAAGGGCAGAAGCTCCTAGCCCAGGGTAACACCCTGGGTTAACATATAAGCGACAATGTCGCCCTGAAAGGGCAAAAGCTTTCTAAATTCAAAGCTTTTGCCCTTTCTTCTTTTATTAAAAAAATGAAATATTCCCCACATTTCTTGGCAATCTCCTAAATAAGTGCTAAGTTTGCACCATGAAAGAACCTAGATTGATAGAATTAACAGAATTGAAGCCAGGTTATTTGGCAAGTATCAATAACCTGTTGTCGCAGTTGAGTGATAGCGTACATACTATCACCGAGGAAGAATTGAACTCTTTGCTCTCCTCATCCCAAAGTCATCTCTATGTCTTGGAATCCGATGGACAATTCATCGGTATGACCACCCTCTGCCTTTATCAATGCCCTACCGGATGGAAGGCATGGATAGAAGATGTGGTGGTGGATAGAAACTTTCGCGGCAAGGGATATGGCAAGCTGATGATTCTGCAGGTGATGGAACTGTGCAGGAAGAGGGGAGAGGTAACGCTGATGCTCACCTCGCGCCCATCCCGTGTCGTTGCCAACCAGCTCTATCAGAGCCTGGGCTTCGAAAAGAGAGAAACCAACGTCTATAAAATGAAATTCTAAATATCATATAGTGGAGGGTGTGTCATAAGTCTAAATAATGGCAGCCGAGGACGGGCTAAGAGCTTCTGCCCTTTCAGGGCGTATGGGATGTGGTTTATGACACACCCTCTTTTGTTTCCAGTAACCCCGCCACTAAAAGAAACGGCAATTTTGAACATTTTGTGATATTTTGTGAATAGTGATAATCGACAGAAAAGCAGTACCTTTGCACCAGAATTAAATTGTATTTTATATCATAAGAAACATATTAAAAATGAACAAGAAAAAGATATTGTGTTTTTGTCTGGCTCTCGGGGCTTTTTCTGCAATGATGGCGCAGGAAACTTTGTCGCTGAGCCAGTGCCTGCAGATGGCGGTGGAGAATAACCTGTCGCTGCAGAAAAGCAGGAACGAGATTGCAAAGGGAAAGTATTCCATCAGCGAGAACCAGGCGAAGTTGCTGCCGCAGATCAACGCCGTGGCACAGTTGAACGATAACTTCACCCCTCCCGTTTCCGTGACGGATGGTTCTGCCTACGGCAAACCTTACAATGTAACCAAAACCCTGCAGTATAATGCTTCGGCAGGCTTGCAGCTCCAGATGCCGCTCTACAACCAGATGGTGAATACTGCCATCGATATTGCCAAGATTGCAGACCATCTCAACCAGCTCTCTTACGAGAAGGCGCGCGAAGACCTCATCGTGCAGACTGCCAAGATGTATTACATGGCGCAGAATACGGCTGAGCAGATCCGACTGGTGAATGACAACATCAAGCGCCTGGAAGAACTCTATGGCATCACCCAGGCTTTCTACGATAATCAGATGAGTCTTGAGGTAGATGTGAAGCGTGTGAAACTCAACATCGAGAATCTCACCGTACAGCGTGATAACGCCATTGCCATGCTCGATCAGCAATATACCATGCTCAAGTATGTGATAGATTATCCTGCGGATAAGCAGATCAAGGTAACGGAGGTGAATCCGGGAGAGATAGAGACCGTGAAAGCCAACGGACTGAATACGGGACTCTACGAACTCCAGCTCCTGGAAAAGAGAAAGGAACTTGCCCAGAAGCAGACCAAACTTGCCAAGGATGGCTACCTGCCATCGGTGAGTCTTACCGGTAGCCTGATGTATTCTGCCTTTACCGATA
>ERZ1026866.1092-NODE-1092-length-14698-cov-7.227822_pt1 | contig 14698 bp, 11 predicted proteins | sample MGYA00380163_ERZ1026866 | MGnify/ENA primary metagenome ERZ1026866 (study PRJEB33269, sample SAMEA4719799) | human gut metagenome | biome: human-associated habitat; feature: organic feature; material: feces | place: Cameroon | collected 2013-10 ...
TGGTACAGCAATGCTTGCGGCATTACTTGGAAAATATGGATACGTGGCAAATCAGACACAAAATGATACGGTTATCAGTATTATGAAACATGCATTTACAACTATCCCAGGCATTCTGTGGATTGTTACGGCTGTAGTATTATTCTTCTACCGGTTAAATAAAAAACGGTATAATGAAATTGTTGAGGATCTGAAGCAGGGAAAAAGAGGCTGAATTCCGGCAATTCCACAGAGGAAACATGTAGAGGAGTTTTATCTGACTCGTTAAATGATAGTGAAGAAAAAAGTCACAGGACAGAGCAAAGAGAGGCCATCTGTTTCTGTGACTTTTGTCTCACCGACGGAATCTGAACAGGAAAGACTTTCCCTGTTTGATGAAGGTCCGGATGGGGGAAGCGTTTTAAACATTAAACCGCTTCCCATCTCCCGGAAGCCCCACAAGGCAGCACCAGTCCGGAATGTGTAACAGGAAGTCCAATCTCCTGTGAATCCACATGTCCGTTCCATTTCTTAAGCTCCGTTCCGAGCATATAGGTCAAAACAGCCGGTGCAAGTCCGGTTGTGTAAGAATTGACCAAGAAGAATAACGGATCATCCGACAAAATCTGTGTACACAGTTTGATCAGCGGATGAATTGCATCTTCGATCTTCCAAATTTCTCCTTTAGGTCCGCGTCCGTATGACGGAGGATCCATAATGATGGCATCATAGTGATTGCCGCGGCGGATCTCACGTTCTACGAATTTTACACAGTCATCGACGAGCCAGCGGATCGGTCTGTCAGACAATCCGGAAGAAGCTGCATTTTCCTTTGCCCATGCAACCATTCCCTTAGAAGCATCTACATGGGTAACACTTGCTCCTGCTGCCGCAGCTGCGAGGGTAGCGCCGCCTGTGTAAGCAAAAAGATTCAGCACTTTGACCGGTCTTCCGGCATTTCTGATCTTCTCAGAGAACCAGTCCCAGTTTGTTGCCTGTTCCGGAAACAGACCGGTATGTTTGAAACTAAAAGGCTTCAGGTTGAATGTAAGTTCTTTATAATGAATCTGCCATTGTTCCGGAAGACTGAAGAATTCCCATTCCCCACCGCCTTTCTTACTGCGGTGATAGTGACCGTTCATATGTTTCCAGCCGCGTTCTGTCTTCGGAGTATCCCAGATTACCTGCGGATCCGGACGGACCAGAGTGTATTGTCCCCAGCGTTCTAATTTTTCACCATTACTACAATCGATTACTTCATAATCTTTCCATTGATCTGCAATCCACATAGAATTATAATCCTCTTTCTTTTTTATAATGTAAATTTTCTGTTTGTTTTTGTAAATAAGTAACAAGAACATATCAGAAAAAGCATTTTCAGACAGTCCTGTAGAGGAATTATAGCATGAAAAATTAAGAAATTCAATTTGAAAGCGCACAGTCATAAAATCCAGCTGTGAAAAAAGTGATTTTACATTTCTATAAAATTTCTGCATACACTTTACATATATTTAACAATCCACGGATTTTGGATTTAACATAGGTCCCTTAAGATAACTATTGTCGAAAGCGACAAGGAAAAAAATCAGAATGAAAAAAGATGAGAATCTAAGGAGAGTATGATTATGAAGTTGAAAAAGTTTATTGCAATTTTATCGGTAGCAACAATGACAGCAGGACTTGCAGTTGGATGTGGAAGTTCCGACAGTGGTTCCTCAGATGACAAGAGCAGCAAGAGCGAAAGCGACTGGGATTCTTCGAATGATATCACAATTGTTTCCAGAGAAGATGGTTCCGGAACAAGAGGAGCATTCATCGAACTTTTCGGAATTGAAGAAAAGAAAGATGGCGAAAAAGTTGATATGACAACAGATGATGCACAGATTACAAACAGCACATCTGTAATGCTTACAACAGTAGCCGGAGATGATTATGCAATCGGTTATGTATCACTCGGATCATTAAATGATACAGTAAAAGCTTTAAAGGTTGACGGAGAAGAAGCTACAGAGCAGAACATCAAAGATGGAAAATATAAAATCTGCAGACCATTTAACATTGCAACAAAGAAAGGTGCAGATAATGAAGTGGCAAAAGACTTCATCGCTTATATCATGAGCAAAGAAGGACAGCAGGTGATTTCAGACAACGGATATATCGGAGACGATTCAGCAGAAGCTTATGCGGGAAGCAAGCCATCCGGGAAAGCTGTTGTCGGCGGATCCTCTTCCGTATCACCGGTTATGGAAAAACTGATCGAGGCATATAAGAAAGTTAATACAGGAGCAGAGATTGAGCTTCAGACTACAGACTCTACAACAGGTATGACATCAGCAATCGACGGAAGTTATGATATCGGAATGGCATCACGTGAATTACAGGATGAAGAAAAAGATAAACTGGACAGCCAGGTAATTGCTACAGACGGTATTGCAGTTATTGTAAATAAAAACAATACAACAGATGAACTCAGCAGTGATCAGGTAAAGACAATTTACACTGGTGATGCAACCACATGGGATGAGGTAGTGAAATAATATGAAATCAAAAGCATGGACAGAGAAATTCATGCAGGGAGTGTTTGCAGTTGCCGCCTGTGCTTCAGTACTGGCGGTTGCACTCATTTGTATTTTCTTGTTTGCAAATGGAATTCCTGCAATGAGTAAAATCGGATTCGGGGAATTCCTGACCGGTGAATTATGGAAACCAAAGAATGACATATACGGAATCTTTCCGATGATCATTGGAAGTCTGTATGTAACGGCTGGTGCAATTATCATCGGTGTACCGATCGGAATTCTGACAGCAGTATTCATGGCATTCTACTGTCCGAAAGTAATCTATAAACCACTGAAGATGGCAACAGAACTTCTGGCAGGAATCCCATCCGTTGTCTATGGATTTTTCGGTCTTGTAGTTCTCGTACCGTGGGTAAGAGAAATCGGAAGAACACTTCATCAGGGTGGAAACGGAAGCAGTATGATCACGGCATCCATTCTTCTGGGAATGATGATCCTGCCAACGATCATCGGACTTACGGAATCTGCACTCAGGGCAGTTCCTACACAGTACTATGAAGGTGCGGTAGCACTTGGCGGAACACATGAAAGAGCAATCTTTACCGTTGTTTTACCGGCAGCCAAATCTGGAGTAGTGGCAGCTATTGTTCTTGGAATCGGGCGTGCGATCGGAGAGACGATGGCAGTGATCATGGTGGCTGGTAATCAGCCGAGAATGCCGGAAGGAATCTTCAGAGGAGTCAGAACACTGACAGCAAATATCGTAATTGAGATGGGATATGCATCCGGACTTCACAGAGAAGCACTGATCGCAACCGGCGTAGTTCTCTTCGTATTTATCCTTCTTCTGAACTTCTGTGTAGCACTTTTGAAGAGGGGGAAGAATTATGAGTAGTAATGAAGTAACATGGAAAGATAAGTTAAAAGCATATACCAGAACTCCTGGATCACTGATCGTAATGCTTCTTGTCATGCTTTCTGCAATTATGACATTTGCAGTACTTATATTTCTGATCGTATATGTGCTGGCGCATGGTGTTCCGTATTTGAAACCATCCATTTTCTCACTTCATTATACATCGGAAAATGCCTCGCTGATGCCGGCATTGATCAACACAGTGATCATGACTTTGTTATCACTTCTGATCGCAGTTCCATTTGGGATCTTTGCAGCGATCTTCCTTGTGGAATATGCAAAACGTGGTAATAAATTTGTAGAAGTGATTAGACTTACAACAGAGACGCTTCAGGGAATTCCATCTATCGTATATGGACTGTTTGGTATGCTGTTCTTTGTAAATACCTGTAAATGGGGATTTTCGATTCTGGCAGGAGCGTTTACTCTTGCGATCATGGTATTACCGCTGATCATGAGAAGTACAGAAGAAGCATTGAAATCCGTACCGGATTCTTACAGAGAAGGAAGTTTCGGGCTGGGAGCAGGAAAATTACGTACAGTATTCCGGATCGTACTTCCATCGGCAATACCGGGAATCCTTGCAGGTGTGATCCTGGCAATCGGACGAATCGTCGGAGAGACAGCAGCACTGATCTATACAGCAGGTACGGTTGCAAAGGTGCCGAAGAATGTATTGAGTTCAGGAAGAACCCTGGCAGTGCACATGTATAATCTGTCAAGTGAAGGTCTTTATATGAATCAGGCTTATGCAACGGCTGTAGTACTGTTGGTGCTTGTAGTTGTGATTAATACCCTGTCTGGTATGATAGCCAAACGGATTACAAAAGCATAGCAGCTGTGCAGAGATAAATCAGAAAAAACAGGAAGGAATCATACATGAGTAAAATAAGTATCAAGAACATGGAACTTCATTACGGTGATTTCCATGCTCTGAAAAATATGAATCTTGAGATAGAAGCGAATAAGATCACAGCATTTATCGGACCATCCGGATGTGGAAAGTCTACACTATTAAAATCAATCAACCGTATGAATGATCTGGTAGAGGGATGTAAGATTGACGGAGAGATTCTTCTGGATGGCAAGGATATTTTCCGTGATATCGATGTGAATTTATTAAGAAAGAGAGTTGGAATGGTGTTCCAGAAACCGAATCCGTTTCCAATGAGTATCTATGATAATATTGCTTATGGACCAAGAACCCATGGAATACGTTCAAAAGCAAAACTGGATGACCTGGTAGAAAAATCCTTAAGAGACGCGGCTATTTGGAATGAATGTAAAGACAGATTAAAGACCAGCGCACTTGGAATGTCAGGCGGCCAGCAGCAGAGACTTTGTATTGCAAGAGCACTGGCGGTGCAGCCAGAAGTTCTCCTTATGGATGAACCGACATCGGCACTGGATCCTATCTCGACATCTAAGATAGAAGACCTTGCGATGGAATTGAAAAAAGATTATACTATCGTTATGGTAACACATAATATGCAGCAGGCGGTACGTGTGTCTGATAATACGGCATTCTTCCTGTTGGGAGAAGTCATTGAATATAATGAAACAGAAAAATTATTTTCGATTCCGGCAGATAAGAGAACGGAAGATTATATCACAGGGAGGTTTGGCTAGGATATGCGTAATCGGTTTGATCAGCAGCTGGAGTTACTTAATGAGCAGCTTATACGTATGGGTGAATTATGTGAAGTTGCAATCGGAAAAGCAACAACAGCATTAAAAGAAGGAAGTATGGAACAGGCACAGAAGGTGATTGAGGCAGATGAAGAGATCGATCAGGCAGAGACAGATATTGAAAGACTTTGTTTGAAACTGCTTCTCCAGCAGCAGCCTGTGGCAAGAGATTTGAGACAGATTTCAGCGGCATTGAAAATGATCACAGATATGGAACGTATCGGCGATCAGGCTTCGGATATTGCAGAGATCATCATTACAGAGGAGAAGTCGGAAGCACAGGACATTCCAAAGATCATCAAAATGTCAGAAGCGGCCGGAAAGATGGTGCGTGACAGCGTCAATGCATATGTGGAAAAAGACCTTGAACTTTCCAGAAAAGTTATAAAAGATGATGATGTTGTGGATGAACTTTTTGAAGAAGTGAAGACAACACTGATCGACTTTATTGCGGAAAATAAAGGAGAGCAGGGGGGAGAGGCGATTGATCTGATCATGGTTGCAAAATATCTGGAACGTATCGCAGACCATGCAACAAATATCGCAGAGTGGGTGGAATTCTCTATCACAGGAATCCACAATGCTTCTGTAGTATAAAGAAGGAGAAAGAGGAATGATTTTTTGTGTAGAAGATGACAGTAACATACGGGAACTGGTGGTGTATACCCTGGAGAGTACAGGGTTTCAGGCGCGCGGATTCGAAGATGGAAGTTCATTCCTTGAAGCTCTGGCATTAGAGACGCCAGAGCTTGTTTTGCTTGATATTATGCTTCCGGGAGAAGACGGAATGGAGCTTCTTAGAAAGTTAAAAGCATCTAAGAAAACGAGAGAGATTCCGGTCATCATGGTTACAGCCAAGGGAGCAGAATATGATAAAGTAAAAGGACTGGATGCCGGTGCGGATGATTATGTTACAAAACCATTTGGCATGATGGAGTTGATCTCACGTATCAAGGCTGTATTAAGACGCAGCGCGAAGGGAAGTGTATCCGGTGAGGATACATTTGAGATTGGAGAAATCCGGCTGGATCCGAAGAAGCATGAAGTGACCGTTCACGGAGAAGTAGTGAACCTGACACTGAAAGAGTATGAATTACTGAAACGCCTGATGAAAAATTCAAATATTGTCCTTACAAGAGACCAGCTTCTGGAAGATATCTGGGGATATGATTTCGACGGGGAGACGAGAACCGTGGATGTGCATGTCAGAACTTTAAGACAGAAACTTGGAGATGCAGGCGAACAGATTGAGACGGTCCGCGGAGTCGGATACCGTATGAGCAGGTAATAATATGAAACAAAGTATGAGAAAAAAGATCCAGAGCAGCATGATTCTTGTCATTACCCTGACGTTGATCATAGCTTATGCGATCACCACGCTGGTTGTATACCGTCAGACGATCCATATCATGGAAGGAGAGGTAAGACAGGAAGCGGACTATATTAACGTAGCACTCGATACTTTCGGGGAGTCTTATCTGAAGACGATGGATAACGTGCATGCGGACACAAGAATTACCCTGATCGATCCGGATGGTAGGGTGAAATATGACTCAAAAGAAGATGATGTAACCCTTCAGAATCACAAGAACCGGCCGGAAGTAAAAGCTGCGCTGAAAAACGGAAGTGGTCAGGATATCCGTGAATCGAATACATTGAATAAAGAGATGTTCTATTATGCAGTGAAATTGGAAAATGGAGATGTCCTGCGAGTATCAAAGACGGTAGATACTGCATTCCGGACAGCAATGAAGGTATTCCCGGCGATGGGGCTGATCGCATTGATCATGCTGGCATTTGCGGGAATCCTTGTAAAATGGCAGGTAACGAGATTGATCCGCCCGATCAACAGACTGGATCTTGAGAATCCATTGGAGAATGACGTGTACGAAGAATTAACACCTCTTTTACAGAGTATCGACAAGCAGAATAAAGAAAAAGATGCAGTTGCCAATATGAGAAAAGAATTCTCGGCAAATGTATCTCACGAGCTGAAGACGCCGCTTACGTCAATTTCAGGTTACGCAGAAATCATGAAAAGCGGACTGGTAAAGCCGGAAGATATGAAAGGTTTTGCGGAAAGAATCTATAATGAAGCAAGGCGTCTGATCACTTTGGTAGAAGATATCATCAAGTTATCAAAACTGGATGAGGGCAATGTGCAGCTGGAAAAAGAAGAAGTAGATCTCTATAAGCTGACGAGGGAGATTCTGACCAGACTTTCACCACAGGCAGCGAAGCGGAAAGTGCATGTAGAGGTGACGGGAGAACCGGTAGAGTATGTGGGTATCCGTCAGATCCTGGATGAGATGATTTACAATATCTGTGAAAATGCGATCAAGTATAACAAAGAAGGCGGAAAATTAACCGTCTGGGTAGGCAATACCCTGCAGGGAAAGAAGGTCTGCGTTACGGATACCGGAATCGGAATCCCGGAGAATGAGACGGACCGTATCTTTGAACGTTTTTATCGTGTAGACAAAAGCCATTCTAAAGAAACAGGTGGAACAGGTCTTGGACTGTCTATCGTAAAGCATGGAGCAATGCTTCATGGGGCGAAAATCCATGTGGACAGTAAACTGGGTGAAGGTACGAAGATAGAACTTATATTTTAAAAAATAACAGAAGTTTTTAAGAAATCTTAAGAATTATTTGCGTATGTCTTTAAGAAACGAAGCCTACAATAGCATCAAGAAAAAGATGAGGAGGCTTATTGTTATGGACAAGATCAGTATTATCATCCCGTGCTTCAATGAAGAAGAAGCATTGCCAATTTATTATGCAGAAATGAAAAAAGTCATGGACAGCATGAAAAAACAGACCAGTTTTGAACTGCTATTTGTAGATGACGGGTCATCCGATAGAACATATGAGATTATGAAAGACTTACACAGAAAGGACGGAAGATGTCAGTACCTATCCTTTTCCAGAAACTTTGGAAAAGAAGCTGCGATCTATGCGGGACTTCAAAACGCAAGCGGTGATTATGCTGCAATCATGGATGTAGATCTGCAGGATCCGCCGTCGCTGCTGCCTGATATGTACAGAATTTTAAAAGAGGAACCATATGACAGCGTGGCAACCAGACGTTCAACAAGAATGGGTGAACCAAAGATCCGTTCATTCTTATCTAAAGAGTTTTACAACGTGATCAATAAGATTTCCAAGACAGAGATTGTAAGCGGTGCCAGAGATTACCGCCTGATGAACCGTAAGATGATAGATGCAGTGCTGGAAATGAGTGAATATAACCGCTTTTCCAAAGGAATCTTCGGTTGGGTAGGATTCCGCACCAAATGGCTGGAATATGAGAATATCGAAAGATCTGCCGGAGAAACAAAATGGAATGTAAAGAAATTATTCATTTACTCGTTGGAGGGAATCACGGGATTTTCTGTAGTTCCGCTGTCGATTGCAGCGTATATGGGAGTTTTGTTCTGCGGATTATCATTCCTGATGATTGTTGCGATCGTAGTCCGTACATTAATCTGGGGAGATCCGGTGGCCGGATGGCCATCGATGGTTTGTATCTTGTTTGGCGTGGGTGGTGTACAGCTTCTGTGTACCGGAATTCTGGGACAGTATCTTGCCAAGACATACCTGGAAGTAAAGAACCGGCCTGTATACCTGTTAAAGGATTCCAGTAAAGAAGAACAGCGGATCATGATGATGCCATTATCACAAAATCTGCGGAGGAAGAGTTATGGACAAGGTTAAGAGATACATTCCTTACCTGCTGCTTACAGGCTTAACACTCTTTTTTTGCCGGATGTTTGTGGGCAGATATGGAATCTTTGGAGCAAAGGTAGACTGGCTCAGTCAGCATAGTGTGCTGCCGGATTATTTCCGGCAGCAGTTTTATGCAACCGGAAAGTTATTTCCCGAATTTGCGGCGAATCTGGGCGGCGGCCAGAATATTTATCATTTTGCTTATTACGGACTATATAGTCCGTTGATTCTGCCGTCATATCTGCTTCCGTTTGTGAAAATGTCGGATTACATCATGGCGGTCAGCATAACAGGTCTGACTGCTTCGGTACTGCTGTTTTATTACTGGCTGAAAAGCAGAAAGACGGATACAGGCACTGCTTTTATCCTGTCACTGATGTTCCTGCTGGCAGGACCGATGATCGGTCAGTACAGCGGGCAGATCATGTTTGTGGATTATATGCCGTTCTTATGTCTGGCACTCATAGGTGTGGACCGGTATTTTGAGCAAGAAAAAAGTGGCCTTTTTACAATCAGTGTATTTCTGATGATCATGACCAGCTTTTATTTCAGTATTGGCGGAATGCTGTCATTGGTTCTTTATGGACTGCACCGCTATTTTGAACAAAGAGAAGGAAACAGGGTCACAGTTCGCAGCTTTTTACGGGACGGATTGTGTTTCGCACGTTCGATGATTCTGGCAGTACTCATGAGTAGTTTCTTTCTGGTACCGACGGCACTCGCATTGACGGGTGGGAGAAGTAAAGAGCAGAACACATCGTTTGCTTCCTTTTTTATTCCGCAGATCACAGTAGAACGATTTGCTTATAGTATCTATGGAATCGGACTTACGACACTGGTGATTACAGTTCTGCTCACGGGATTGTTGTATCGGAAAGTATATGAAAAGGTACTCACATATGGATGTGTGATCGTACTTGTGATTCCGGTATTTGCTTACTTATTGAATGGCGGACTATATATCAGGGATAAAGTCTTTATTCCGTTTCTGCCATTGCTTTGTTATCTGATTTCCATTTATCTGGAAAAGTGCAGAAAAAGAGAACTGTCTTTTATTGCAGGAATGATTCCATATATCATCACAACGATATTCGTTTATATGGCAAGAAATCAGTTTGTTTCAAAAAGCATAGGGGAAAGTATATGGAAAGCCCTGCTTGCAGAAAGTATTCTGTTTCTGATCTGTTATGTGCTGTATTGTGCGATGAAGAGACACTACAAAGAAATGAAAGAGATTCTGATGCTGGCTCTTCCGTCGGTGATATGTCTGGCGGTCACGATGAACACTTTTTATCAGATGAAGCCGGACAGGTATGTCAGCCGCAAATTGTACCGGGATGTTGTGGGAGAACAGAATAGACAGGCGGTAAAAGAAGCATTGAAAGATGATGATGGATATTACCGTACAGAACAGATGGGAAGTGATGATGAAAATGCAGCAGATTTAAACCGGATCTGGGATGTGGATCAGAATATTACTTCCATCTATTCATCTGCATACAATCCGGACTATCAGACATTTCGTCAGAAGACATTTAGACTGGAAGAACCGTTCCGCAATGGGATGATGCAGTCTGTCTCGAAAAATCCGGTATTTCAACGGATGATGGGAGTGCGGTATATCGTATCAGATTCGGATGTGCCAGGATATACTCTGGTTAAGAAATGCGGCACAACCGGTATATATCAGAATAAAGACGCAGTACCGGTCATGTATGCAACAGATCGTGTGATGACGGAAGAGGAATATAAGAAACTTACATTTCCATATAATCAGACGGCGCTTCTGGAATATGCGGTTGTGGGAGGACATACAGAATCCGAGGATCAAAATATAATGACAGCTTATCAGCCTGTTAGTCTGAAAGAGGCCGATACTCAAGATGGTTGGAAAATTCATGCAAAGAAGATGAAAAAGACAACATTTTCCATCCAACAGGTGCAGCAGAAAACGGCACAGGAAAAGAAACAGGAGAATCGGGTTCTTTTTCTGAAATTTCGGGTAGACAACGCACATCCGAATAAGGATGTGGCAGTCTGGATCAACGGAATCCGTAACAAACTAAGCGCAAAAGATCATGTATATTATAATGAAAATAAAATATTTACCTATGCAGTGCCGTTAAAGGATGGAGAAGATAATATTTCTGTAACATTTGGCAAAGGGAAATATCGATTAAGCCAGGTACAGGCATATCTCGGCAGTCTGCCGGAACGGTCAGAAACGTTATATCAGTCAGAAGTTCAGGTGGATAAAAAGCAGACGAAAGATAATGTGATACAGGGAACAATACAGGTAAAGAATAATGGCTGGTTTATTACATCCATTCCATATGATACACATTTTAAGATGTATATCGATGGAAAAGAGACGAAGATACAAAAGGTAAATACGGCATTTCTTGGATGTAAGATCAGAAGAGGGAAACATGAAGTGAAGATCATCTATCATGCACCGGGAACAACAACAGGAAAAGTATTGTCACTGATTGGAATAGCCGGATTCTTGTTAGTGCTTGTACAGGAAAAAGAAAACAAAAAAATAATACAAGGTAGTATATGTTGATATCTATATACAGCAGCAGATTTGCGGAAAATTGCTGCTGTATATTTGCATTTTATAAAAAAGAAGAGTATGATGTTAAATGTTTTTTATGCTTGAATAAGGAAGAAAAATGGAAACAGACAACAGGGTAAGACGAGGATGAGAACATGAAGATCATAGAAACATATGGAAATTATATAGAAAAATGGAGTAATGAGGATCCGGACAGAGCCAGATGGCTTTTAAAGACCGGATGGAAGGCACAGAATCTGAAGTTCCGATTTGCCCCGGACAAAAGACTGATGCCGGCAGACCGGTATCTGGCAAGACTTATGATGGATACGATGCTTATGCCTTTGGAAAAACCACAGGAAAGTGCAATAGTCAGCATCTTTACTCCTTGCGAACTGTTGCAGGAGGCAGGAATCCATCCGTATAATGTGGAAGGATTTTCCTGTTATCTTTCTGCATCAAAGGCAGAAAGAGCATTTTTACAGCAGGCAGAAAATACAGGAATTTCTGAGACACTTTGCAGTTATCATAAGACATTTATCGGGGCGGCACAGAAGAAAGTGCTTCCGAAACCAAAATGCATTGTGTACACGAACCTGACTTGTGATGCAAACCTTCTGACGTTTAAAAAGTTGGCGAAAATGTATGAAGTGCCAATCTTTGCAATTGATGTCCCGATGCAGCAGAATGAGGACAATGTACAGTATGTGTCAGACCAGCTTCGGAAGCTGAAAGAGTTTATAGAAGAATGTACGGGTAAAAAGATTACTGACGAGGCATTAACAGAACGGCTGAGAAGAAGCAAACGAACACTGGAAAAGTTTGCACAGTATGAGAAAGAAAGTGCAGATAAATATGTTCCGGCAGATCTGGTTACGCCTCTTTATGCGGGAATGACCAACAATCTTTTGCTTGGCACAAAAGAAGAAGAGGATTATGTGGACCGCCTTTTGAAAGATGTAAAGAATGCTCCTGCAAAAAAAGGAAAGAAAATCTACTGGATGCATACGATCCCATTCTGGTCTGATGCGGTGAAGAACGAGCTATGCTTTCAGGAAAAAGCACAGATTGTCGGCTGTGAACTGAGTCACGTCTGTGAGCCGGATTTTGATCCGGAGAAGCCTTATGAGGCAATGGCGAGACGTATGGTATATCATGCATTAAATGGAAGTGCGATCAGAAGAATCGAAGCAGGAATCCGTCATGCAAAGGAGACAGGAGCAGACGGTGCTGTTTGGTTCGGACACTGGGGATGTAAGCATACCCTTGGAGCAGCACAGCTTGCCAAGCGCAAATTCGAAGAACAGGGAATCCCGCTTCTGATCCTGGACGGAGATGGATGCGACAGAAGTCATGGCGGAGAAGGGCAGACATCTACCAGACTCGGGGCATTCTTAGAGATGCTGAATACAGAAACGGATGAAAATACGGACAGACAGGAGGAATCGCACGATGAATAAAACATATTATGTCTGTAAATATACCCCAATCGAACTCTTAGAAGCGTTCGGCGGGGAATGTCAGAACCTGAATGAGATGCCGCAGGGCTTTGACCATGCGGATCAGATAGCGCATCCGAATATCTGTGGATTCGGCAAGGCCCTGCTGGAAGCTGTTATGAGTGGAAAAGTAAAGGAACTGGTGTTGGTCAACTGCTGTGACACGATTCGGAGTGTGTATGATATTCTGGAAGACAGCGGGAAACTGGATTTCTTATATATGATTGATGTACTTCACTGTGATGCAGAATGCAGCAGGGAACGTACAGCAGTGCAGTTAAAAGGTCTTGCGAAAGCATATGGAGAATATAAAGGTACCAGATTTGATGAAGAGAAGTTCCGGCAGGCATTCAAGAAGCTGGAACGCATCGTAAAGCCGCATATCAGTGTGCTGGGTGCACGTATGGGAAATGAACTTTTTGATATGGTACAGAAAAGTATGCCATATCCGGTGGAAAATGATACCTGTGTCAATAACCGTTCGGTGGGCGAGGCAGAGCCGCCAAAAGATCTGGAATTCGATGAGCTGATGGCATGGTATGCGAAAGAACTTCTCGGACAGATTCCATGTATGCGAATGATGGATCACAGCGGAAGAAAGAGATTATATAACGATCCCGGATTAAAAGGAATCATTTATCATACTGTGAAATTCTGCGATTTTTACAGTTTTGAATATGCACAGATCAAGCAGAATGTGACCGTGCCGCTTCTGAAGATCGAATCGGATTATACGGTGCAGAGCAGCGGGCAGCTTCTGACAAGATTAGAAGCATTTGCAGAGAGCATGAATATGGAACAACTGGAAGGGAAGGAACTGAAGATGGGAAAAGGATATTTTGCCGGAATAGACAGCGGATCAACAAGTACAGATGTAGTAATTCTTGATAAAGACCAAAATATCGTGACAGGGATCATCCTGCCGACAGGTGCGGGAGCAGCAATCGGAGCAGAGCGTGCACTGGAAGAAGCACTGAAGGATGCGGGACTTCAAAGAGAAGACATCGATGCAATGGTTACAACCGGATACGGAAGAACGGCCATTTCTGATGGAGATAAGAGTATTACAGAGATTACCTGTCATGCAAGAGGGGCACATTTCCTGAACCCGGAAGTCCGTACTGTTATTGATATCGGAGGTCAGGACAGCAAGGTCATCCGACTGGATGAGAACGGGGCTGTAGCCAATTTCGTTATGAATGATAAATGTGCTGCAGGAACAGGAAGATTCCTGGAAATGATGGCAAGAACGATGGAAATGAGTCTGGACGATATGGGAAAGGCAGGTCTGTCATATAAGGAAGATATTACGATCTCCAGCATGTGTACCGTATTTGCAGAATCCGAAGTCGTATCACTGATTGCACAGAATAAGGCTACGGATGATATCGTACACGGACTGAATAAAGCCGTTGCATCTAAGACAGCAGCACTGGCAAAACGTGTCGGCGGTGAGGAACGTTATATGATGACCGGAGGCGTGTCCAAGAACCAGGGATTGGTGAAGACACTGGAAGAGAAGCTTGGTACAACACTGGTGATCAGTGATAAGGCACAGCTTTGTGGAGCGCTGGGAGCAGCATTGTTTGCAAAGGATATGGTTATAGAATAAAGAACCTTAGCAAAATCTTAGCGAAAGAAAAATAGATAGGATTAGAATTTTGTGATAATATAATGAATATATTGAATAGTCAGAAAACTGTAGAAAAATTAACACAGAAAGGCATGAATATTTATTGAAATTATATTGGACAAAATTAATGGAGAAATTAAAAGAGTCATTGGAAGCGGTGGTGCCGATCATTGTGAT
>ERZ1026866.1109-NODE-1109-length-14516-cov-29.722564_pt1 | contig 14516 bp, 9 predicted proteins | sample MGYA00380163_ERZ1026866 | MGnify/ENA primary metagenome ERZ1026866 (study PRJEB33269, sample SAMEA4719799) | human gut metagenome | biome: human-associated habitat; feature: organic feature; material: feces | place: Cameroon | collected 2013-10 ...
CACGCCTCGCAATCCGTCGAGCAGGGCATAATGGGGTTTGGTATCTGCAAAATGAATTGCTGATTGATGTAAGTTAGTCATTTTTTTACGATTGTTTACTTGTTTATTCACTATGATTTGATTTTCTCTGCAAAAATACGAAAATAATTTCTATTAGCCTTGTTTTTCTCAAAAAAAAATCGAAAATTGCTGCAAATATAATAAAAAGGTGGCGCTTCTCTTTGCCAGGCAAGAATAAATCCTTACCTTTGCAGTATGTATTTTTATGCTTCTGCCCTTTGCCTTTACCTTTCCCTTCGGGCGGTGAACGTTGGTTCAGGGCGACAGGGACCATTTACGAAAGTTAAAAAAATAAATATATAATAGTGAGAAGAAAATGAAATTGAATTTGAGATCCTTGAAATTGATGCTGCTGCTCTTCATCCTGCCTCTGCAGATGCTGGCGGCAGAACTGGGAGAGGCGGGCAAGCTGTTGGCGACGCTGCCTGGAGTGAGTGACGTGGAAACGCTGAAAAGTACGCATTTCCCCGAAAAATATGTGTTCTTCATCAAGCAGCAACTGGATGCCAAGGATGCTTCCAAGGGCAGCTTTGAGCAGCGAGTGATACTCTGCCACAGAGGATTCGACCGTCCTACTGTGCTCGTAACTGAAGGCTATAACGCCAAGTATGCATTGCGCGAGGGATACATCGAGGAACTTTCCAAGCTCTTCGATACCAACATCATCACCGTGGAGTACCGCTATTTCGACAAGTCGATGCCTAGTCCTTGCAACTGGGATTACCTTACCGTAGAGAACTCGCTCTACGATCTGCACCACGTAAACCAGACTCTGCATGCGATGTACAAGGGCAAGTGGATTGCCACGGGCATCAGCAAGGGCGGACAGACCACGATGTTCTACCGCGCTTACTTCCCGAATGATGTGGATATTTCCGTGCCATACGTGGCTCCGCTGAACAAGGGCGTGGAGGATGGCAGACACGAGAAATTCCTGCAGCATGAGGTTTCTACCAAGGAGAACCGACAGAAGGTGCTCAACTTCCAGCTGCTGCTCTTCAAGCGCAAGGCTGCGCTGCTGCCGATGTTCGAGAAGTACTGCAGCGAGAAGCAGTATCGCTTCAATGCGCCTATCGCCGAGATTTTTGATTACTCGGTGTTTGAGTATGCCTTCGCCTTCTGGCAGTGGGGTGAGGACATCAAGAAGATTCCTACGAATGATACCACCGACGACCAGGTGTTCAAATACTGGATCAACATGTGTGAGCCGGAGTATTTTACCAACTACAACGCCACTGCATCTTTCGATGTACAGGCTGCCAAAGAGTTGGGATATTACGGATATTACACCAAGCCATTCAAGAGATACCTGAGCATCAAGTCGGCAAAGGGTTATCTGAAGAAGCTGATGGTGCCGAAGGGTGCCGAGAACGTGGAGTTCTCGCCAAAGCTCTACAATTATACCGTGGATTTCCTGACCAGGAATGATCCGAAGATGGTATATATTTATGGTGATATCGATCCATGGGGTGCATCGGGCATCTATGGATTGCCATTCACCAAGAACAAGAAGAACCTGCATGTCTATATGTGTCATGGCGGTTCGCATCTCACCCGCATCCTGTCGTTCCCTGAGCCTACCAGACAGGAAATCATCGATCTGATAGGTGGATGGCTGAAGGAATAAGTCTTTAAAAAACGGATATAAAAAACAGAAATAAAAAAGCGTCTTGAAATCATTCAAGGCGCTTTTTTTATATCTATAATGTTTATCTTATCTATATGTTTATCTTATCCGTTTGCAATTACAGCTTCTGTGATAACATCCGGCACATATCCACTCGTCACCCCAATTTAACCGGTATTTAATTAAAAATACGTTTATTATTGTTAAAGCATTCTAAAACGGGGGGGGGGATTTTATAGAATCTACAAAATTATATACCTTTGCAACCAGAAATCAGTCTCCAAGTAATATACAAGGGGATTGGTTGAAATATGTTGAGGACCATTTGATAAGTCATAATAGGTTTATATTGGTTTACAACAATGTTTATATTGCTTAATAACAATGTTTTATATTGCTTAAAAACGATGTTTTATATTGCTAAACAACAATACAACAGTAAGATTCCGGGTAACCGGATAAATATTAATATAGTAAGTGATAAATGAAAAGGAAAGCAGTTTTGCTGTTTTTTATTTTGGGAATTAAAACAGTAGGTTACTCACAAGATTTCGCCCTGAAGACGAACGGACTCTACTGGGCGACAACCACACTCAATATGGGCGTGGAGAAGGCAATCAGCAACCAGGTAACCCTGGAAGCAGATGTAGCATACAACCCCTGGACATTCAGGGAAGACAAGAAGATGCACCTTCTCTTGGTGCAGCCAGAAATGAAATACTGGCTGTGCGAAAAGTACGAAGGACATTTCGTAGGTATCCACCTGCATGGTGCTCAATTCTTCGGAGGTTTTGGCAGCAAGCTCTACGATGGCTACTTGGCTGGCGGAGGCGTAACATACGGTTACGACTGGATTCTATCCCCTCACTGGAACCTGGAGGCAGCCATCGGTGTGGGATACGCCCACCTCTGGTACAAGCAAAGCCCTAACTTGCCCTGCATCAAGTGCCAGGAAAAGAAGAGCGAGAACTATATTGGTCCTACCAAGGCTGCACTATCATTAATCTATATCTTTTAAAATAAGTGCATCATTTAATCACAAAGATCATTATGGATGATAGAATGAAACTCAAAATAGTATATCTGGCTATTGTTGGCGCAGGATTAGCCCTGATAGTGGCTATGTCTTCATGCAGCAACCAGAGCATGGCAAGCGACAAAAAGATTACATGTACTCCCGATTCCTTTATGCTCCTGCCAGATAGCAGCAATCAGGCTGCACTCAACCTTCAGGTTCATATCCCGAAGCATTATTTCTCGAAGAGAAGCCGTCTCTTCGTAATACCTGTATTGACAGACAGCGACAGCATAGTGGCTAAATACAAGCCTATAGTGCTGGATGCGCCTATCTACAGAAGGAAGATGGAACGTAAATGGGTACTCGACAGCATTGCTGACCCATACGATTCTATTGCACAGAGAGTTACGAATACCAAAGTAGATTTGTCCGTGTTATATAACGACACCATCACCCTGCCTGCCAACTTCCATAAGGGAAGCCTCGTGGCAGTGGCTTCTGCCGACGGATGCGGCGAATGCCGTGCCATCAGCCATACCAAGATAGCCGATGTGTTCCGTCCGGAAATCAAGAAGCAACTGCACCTCAACTGGATGATGCATACCTTCGAGATCAAGCCGAAGATAAGAGAAGGAAAGGGCGTGGCACGACTTGAGTTTGTTATCAATAAATATGATATCAATCTCAAGATGAGCAACAACCAGGCTGAGCTCGACCACATGTTGAGCGATATAGCTCCAGTGCTCAGCGACAGCCTCGCTACCCTCACTTCTTTGGGCATCTATGGTCTGGCGTCAGCCGACGGTCCGCTGAAATTCAACACCCCACTTTCCCGCAACCGTGCCAACTCAGCCCTGAAGTGGCTGCTTGCGCATATAGAGAATGGCGACAAGGTGAAGAAGATAGCCCGTATCGGTTCACGCCCTGAAGGATGGCAGCCAGTATTGGATGCGATGGTGGCCGCCGGCGATGCCGACAGCACGATGGTGAAGAACATCCTGACCCGATATGCCAACTTCAACGATGATGTGCAGGAGCGCTATATCCGCCGCCTGCCTATCTGGAACAGCATCAAGAAGAAGTATCTGCAGAAGAGCCGTAGCGTGGAATACACCTACACCTACATCATCAAGAACTTCACCACCGATGAAGAAATGCTGCAGATGTACGAGCTCCGCCCAGATGCCTTCAGCGAAGATGAGTTCCTGCATGTGGCACAGATTGCAGAGAGCGCAGAAAAGCAGAAGCAGGTGTATGAGACGACTTTGAAATATTACCCTATGTCGAAGATAGCAGCCAATAATCTTGCCATCCTACTCGAGAACGAAGGCAAGGTGGATGAGGCTGAAGAGATATTGAACCGCCAGAAGGCAGAAGAGACTAAGAATAGCCCAAAGGCACTATCAGAATAAAGCACAGCGTATGACAAGATTAAAAGTTATCATATATGGCATGGCACTGGCTGTGTCATTCACCTCGTGCGTCCGTGAAAATCTGGACCAATGTCCTCCTCTGAGTATCAACATCGAGGTGAAAGACAAGAATTATTTCAATGTTGATCAGACTGTTCCTGACGAGAAACGGGATGAAAATCAGGCTTTTAGATCATTTGTTCCGTCTCTTTCCTATCGTCTGAGCCGACTCAACGACGACGGCACTCAGCAGGTTATCGTAGAAGAAAAAGGTTTCGGAGTAGAGGGTGATGGATTAACTTATCCCGTAAGCTTTGACCCCAATATGCCTTTCGGTAAATACGTCTTCACAGTATGGGGAGGTATGAAGAAGCGAGGCGAACTCAATCTGGATAAAAACGAGCTGTTGCTGCATCCGGAGCACAGTCAGGGCGATGATGTTTATCAGGTTTGCGATACCCTCGTTTACGATGAAAATCATTATTGCTATACCAGCGAAATGGAGCGCACCAAGGGAAAACTGGTTATATGGACAGAGAATCTTCCTGCCGGGTATCACCTGATGGATACAGAAGTAAGCCAACTCTATGGAATAGTAAATCCAAGTTTCCAATATTCTGAAGAGACCAGCGTCTTTCATGAATCGGAAATTGAAGCTGGCTCCAAGACCAAGACCTCTATTTTCCTGGCTCCTTCTTTCCAGAAGGATGAGTCGGTGGTGGATGTCAATTTCTATAAGAATAGTGGAGAAGGCGCAGGCAGCAGTTCATCAGTGTTGTCGCCCGACGACGTGAAGGTAAGCATGGAGCGCAACAAGATTACGCTGCTGAGATATGTGTACGATTCCGACCGCAATCGCTTCACTATCTATATGAAGGTGAACGACAACTGGGAGGAGATTCACGGTATGATATTAGATTGATAATTAATATAAACTCAATTTTTAAATTTATTTTTTATGAAAAAAGGTATGTTTTTTGCGCTTGCAGCAAGCAGCTTGCTGTTCAGCGCATGTAGCAGTGACGACGCTGTGCTTAGCACAGAAGGTCAGAACGAGGCAGTACAGCAGATTGTATTGCAGGTAGCAAGTAGCGGTGATGGCTTGACCACACGTGCAGGTCGCCCATTGTATTCTTCACAGGCTTTGCAGACTATCCAGAATGTTCGCGTGTTGATTTACAACACAGCTACGAACGCTATTGTCAAAGACGCAAAGTTGAACTGGACAGAGAGTAATCCTTATAACAATCATGGCCGCCAGCTTACTCTTACTTACAAGGGAACAGATAGACTGGACGAAGGTAGCTACAAGGTTATGGCTGTAGGTTACAGCAATAACAGTGACTACATCTATGCTTTGAATGTGGCAGGTACAGCTGACCTTACTGGTAGTACTTATGATGACATCACCGCAACCTTGAAGGCAAACAAAGTAGCAGAGGAAGTATTCGCAGGTGATGCAGCACTTACAATCGGCGCCGACAAAAAAATCACCAACCTTACTCCAGGTGAGGAGGATGGCGTAGCAGTAACCTTGCATCGTCAGGTAGCTGGTAGCTTCGGTTATTTCCAGAACATCCCTGCAAGTGTGAATGGCAAAACAGCCAAGACCCTTCGTCTCGTAGTAAGAGACAAGAATAATATGTTGACTTTCAACAACTTCAACAGCTTATTCACAGCTAATGGAGCAACTGGCAGCACTGTCAAGTATTACGTTAATGGTTCTAAATCAAAAGGTACAACAGTTACTCCAGATGCAAAGTTCGATGGCGGCGAGAATGGTTATGTGCTCTACTCTATCGATTTGGGTACATGGTTCCCAGGTGGTGATAAGAACAAAGACGGAGTGCTGAATGGTGATGATACCAACTGGACTCACCCTACTAACGTAAGAACTACCGTAGTTAAGGGTTCTGTATTCGGAAGCAGCTTCATCATTCCATTTGCTTTGACACATGAGAAGAGCACCATGGAGCTTCAGCTCTTGGATACTGCTGGCGATGTCATCAAGAAATGGACCGTTTCTATCCCAAAAGGAGATGTAAATAGCGTTGCAACAGGAGGAAATGTTGCAGACGAAAGCGCCTTTGTCTTCAACGTAGTTCGTAACCACATGTACAACTTGGGTGTGAAACCTTCTAATGGAGGTACGACAGATCCAGACCCAGGTAATCCAGACCCAGAGCCAAAACCAGATCCAGACAAACCAGATCCTGACAAACCAGAAGACTTGTCTAAGTCTCAGAACCTCATCTTGAAGGTGAACGACAACTGGGAGGCTATCCACAAGTTGGAGCTGGGTGAATAATCTTACTACGTGCTCTATAAAAAATAGGCAGTATTAAGAAAAAATATCCAAGGGATGCGAAGAGCCAACTATAGGCTCTCGCATCCCTTACAATCCCACATCACGATATTTATTTATCATTCATTTTATACTCAATTCCCATTCAAAATCGAATAGACGAACATTCAAAAACGAATAGACGAATATGAAGAGAATATCTATAAAAAACAGTTTAAATATAATCCTCGCAACCAGTCTCCTGGTCAGCTGCAGCGCAAGCAATGATACGCCAGATTCCATCACCGACGGCTCGCACGCCGTAAAGTTGGAAATGAGAGTGGGCGTAAGCGCAGGCGTTGTTACCGACTCACGAGAATTGGACACATGGGATGGAGCACAGCAGGTGAATGATATGAGAATCTACGTCTTCAGATGCCCCGTAGAAAAGAAGGGCACCTCAGAAGAAGCATATACCTATTGCGCCCCTGTTGAAACGGAAGCAGCCAAGAAAGGTTACTATACCGTTGACGCATTCAACAATAGAGAACCTTACTATTCTGCCGAGCACCAGAACATGCCCGAGCAGCATTCATACACTATCAAACCCTATCTGCAGAACGGCTACTACTACCAGTTTCTAGCCATAGGAAGAGATGACAAATACGCAACAACGAAAGTACTTACAGAACCCGAATTCACTGAAAACGAAACGAAACTGGAGGACGCAAGAATCGCCCTCACCGAGGAGGCAAAAAACAGCGCCAAACTCGGTATCCTCAATACCACAGAACTGTTTAGTGGCATCCTGCAAGACGAGAAGACACACGAGGAAGCCCCCGTGCTCGTAACGGAAGAGACGAAATACTTCCACCGCACGTTGACTGCCAGCCGTAACGTGGCTGGCCTGATGATTTACGTAGAAAACATCCCGGCACAGGTGGAGTCGAATGCAGCAGGCGACGTGAGCACCGTTACCTTCAAGCCCACCTCTCTATCCATCGTAGCCACCGGCATCACCACCGAAACGCTGATAAGGCAGAAGCAGGCACCAGCAGATGCTGAACCGTTGACTTATCAGACGTTGGGCACCATCGACCTCACCCCCTCAAACGGATGGACCGTAGATGCTACAGAGAACATATTCAAGCGAGCTGAAGACTCCCAGAAAGGATGGAAGGCAAACAGCTACATGATAAGCAACTTCATGATGCCTACACCAGAGGGAAAAATGCAGAAAAGCAAGAACTCGGCAGAGAACGAGACCACCTTCTATCTGCATTACACGGATGGCACGCACCACCGGTACGACAACATCAGGAAATCTACAACCACTGGCGACAAGTTCAAATTCCCTATCGAGGCAAACCACCTGTATTGCCTGGGAGCCAAGAGCAAGACCGTGAACCAGCCATACGACCTGAAGGAGTATTACGAGCCGGTGATGACCGAAGTGAACATTGAGATAGAACCAGCCTTCGAAAAAAGACATGAATTTGAAACAGAATAAACGTTACAAAACAGCATAAAAACGGAAATAGAATATGCAGAAATCAAGATTTAGCATCTATAAGATAAGCTCCATCAGGATGAACGCCATCAGGATGAACGCCATCAGGACAGGCATGGCGGTAGGGGTTTGCTTCCTCCTCGCACTAGCCGCGGGATGTAGCAGCGATGCCGATCTGCCACCTTATCCAGATGGCAGCAATGGAGATGCAGGGATGAATCAGCCTTCGGAAAACGAAGATGAGATTACGACTGTTCCCTTCACCATCACTCTGGGCGGATTAAGCGGCAGCGATGGCAATGCCAAGCAAGATGGCAGAAACACCCGTGTAGCTCCTCCTGGTGCAGGATCCTCTTCCTCGTCGGGCACAATAGGCGAGGACGACGGATATACCGAGACCGACAACGTCGATGCCGTAAGGCTGATAGCTTTTCGCCGAAGAGTTCAGAACAATGGAGAAAAAACTGCAACCTATGATGCCGCAGTCAACGATATCCAGGGCTTCGAGTACGACCCTACCAACGACAGGGTGATTAACGGGAAACCCACGTTAGAAGACGGCAAGGAAGACGATTATCTTTCGGGAAAGCCCCACAAGCACTATGTGGTAAAGGGCAAATTCGACATCAGCAGGGGCTACGAATATCGCATCATTGCCCTCGCTTACAATAGCCAGGAGAAATCGCCCTATCCGCAGTATCAGGCAAACCAAGTGATTACCAATGATATGCTCAATATCAAGAGAGGTACTACATTTCAGGAGTTCAAGGCCACGTTTGCGAGTTATCTGGTCGATGATGACAAAACCGACACCCCCAACAACTGGCTTGACTATCTAAAAAAAATAGTTCTCACACTAAATAATGTAAATTGCTTGAGCCGCCAGCTCATCACGGTGCCGCAGCTCTTCTATGGCACCCTCTACCAGCAGGGAGATGCCACCCAAAATCCAATCATCTCTTCTGCTGATTACCAGAAGGAAAATCTGGGAAACAACACCCCTACGCCGCTTGTAGGAACACTCTATAGAGGCATGGCAGAAGTGGAGGTTCATATCACTCATGCCGCCCATCACAGCAGTATAGCGCAGACGCAATGGTATTGCCTACTTGCCGACACCGTGCTTACCCAGATGCCTCTTACCAGCTACGACGGTTTTAAGCAGGGCAGTGTACCTATCAAAAAGTATTCAGAAAAGGGAGGCTCCTATACCGCCATTGCCTATGCCCCCTTCCCAGGTGAAGGCAAGGAAGTGGTGCTCAAGGCATTTGTGCTGCCAGGCAAGACCCATCTTGCCGTGAGAATAGGCTTCAAAGCCTATCCTTACGCCCACAACTATCAGATAAAGGCAAAGGATATGATGTCTTCTGAAGCAGCCACGGGCGTTATCGTGGTAGATGGAGTAAGCAACCTCTTCTATCTGAGACGAAACCATAAATATGTCTTCACATACGATGAGCAAAAGACACTTACAGACTCCAGACATTTGCTCGAATAAGATCAAGAGAATTATCAAGACATTATGCTATGTTTTAAAATCAAACAGACAATGAAACTGCATTTTATATATAAAACTTTCATATCATTTTTGTTGGCATTCCTGATGGTTGTGCCCGCCTCTATCCAGGCGGCACAACCTCAGGATGACAACACCAGTCCCTATTTCGAGAGTGCTGCCGTTAGAGACTCGTTCAAGAACTGCAAGAAACCCATCTGGACCAACAACTGGGATGATCTGCCAGCCGACAAGCACCAAGACCATTTTGTGGAGTTCAACAATGACCCCAAATATTACAACATGACATTCCGTGAACTGCGCAACCGCCGTGCCCTTACGGGCGAATCGTGCACCATTAACAAATTGATTGGTGTGGTAGGCGTAGGCAGCTGGGCAAAGGATATGGGCGCCCTTACCGACGATTCACTCGACAACTATGCACAGGTGAACTCCGTGGTACGAGCAGGGGTAACCGTAGACCCGATAGTAAGTGTAAAAGATATGGATAATTACTATTCCAAGGGAACGGTGGCAGGCTTTACCATCGTGGCTGGTTCGGGTAGCAGCGTGCTGAGCCTCGATGTAATCAAGGCATTCTCCATCGGATTCTATCGCGACGGCAAACTGAAGGGTGTGAAGGCGGTAAGGGAAGGACAGAATGGTTCGGGAGTAACGCTGAAGCTGCTCCAGATACCGGGTTCCGACAACATCTGCGCCATGCTGACGGCAGAAAGCGACTGGCTCTTTGATGAAATCACTCTCGACTGCTCGGGCGGCATTCAGGCAGAAGTGGCGAATATTCTGAAAATCAAATATGCCTTCGTGGGCGAATCTACGGAGTTTACCATCACCGATGGAGGCATCAAAAAATACAACGAATATTTCAAAGACGACAAGCAGGTAGCGCTCAAAGAGATGAAAGGCTGGCGCCCTATTATCCTCGGCATCCCCCTGCCTTTCCTGGACGGCGATATAAAGAAGATGACAGATGATAATCTGGACAATTTCGCCACCATCGTCCCTCTTCTTGACATAGGTTACCAGGGCGGAGCCAAGTTTATGATGCAGAACAACAAGAACCCGCAAGGCGAAGCATTCGAGGCTGGCATGGAGGCTGGCTTCAAATACAAGATGGATGCCCTGCTGAGCCTCAATGCAGGAACATGGGTCAACGTGCTGCTCTTCGACCACAAGGGAAACAAGGTGCAGGAAGAAACGATTTCTGCCCAGGTGCTCCACCTCTCGCTGGTGCAGATTGGCGACGGAACGGTGAGCATCAAGGCAAAGGTGCCGTTTTCAGGATGCGAAATCAGATTCCTTACGGTTCTCGGAGTTGATGCAGGCGCCATTGGCATCCACTATGGATTCGTAAGAATGGCTCCAGATGTATCCCACCGGTGCCCCATCAATCCTACCATCAGCAGCAATGTCTGCCAATCGCAGACTTCGTTTACTCTCCGTTCTAATCCGAAAGTAAGCGTAACATGGAGTCTGGTGAATGCCTGGGATTCGAAAAATAACGATATTCTTGCCACCACACCTGTAAAGGTTACCTCTGCTGGTCAAGTTACCAATCTGGAACCTGGTAAATATACCTTCAGGGCCACGGCTCAGGACGGATGTTATGATGAAACCACCATTACTGTAGGTGGTTTTAATGATGGAAATACAACTTGCGGCAAACCACTTGTCAACAAACTGGGTGAAGATTTCTACGAGGTATCGCCTAAGATTCACGAAACATCCGGCTCGTTGCTTTCTATCTCTGAACTCAAGGATAGAGACAATATTATCAAGGGTGAATATGATCAATATGCCGAATATATAGGTGGCTTGAGTCTTGCCGATAACCTCTGCATCATCGGAATTCACCGCAAGGATGGTCAACTGATATACGATGCTACCGACCGACACAAAGGTGAATCAGAGCCGGATGCCGTCAAGAGAGCTCAACCTAAGCGCATTGGTTTTGTGGTAGAGGCTGATGCTACAGTAATCAATTTGCATGCCCTGCAATTCCTGCAGATACGCTGCTATAACCAAGGCAAGGAAGTATATCGCCATCTGATAGATGAGAACAATGCGATTAGTGCAGATATTGCAGGTTCAGACAAGCTGCAAAAGATAAGATATTCTATCGAAGTTCCAGCCTACGACAGCAAAGGCAACCCGATTCAGATGGATGAGTTCCAACTCTGGAATTCGGGTGTACTCAATCTGGGCGGTTCTAAACTCCGTATCTACTATGCCTTTATTGAGGAGGCTGCCGATGACTGTTCTTCGCCACTTGCATGTAGCAGTCTGGTGATGTCGCATAATCATTCACATACTACCATCAATGCTAATGAAACCAAATTTGGCGGAGCGGTGAGTGTGGCTACTGTAGATGATAACTTAGGTTATCTGGTGGATGATGACTTGAATACCTATATGGCGGTTGCCAATACGGTAAGTCTGGGAGTTGGTCAAACATTCGCCGTAAAGATGGGTAGAACACTCGACTATCATCATCAGCTGGGAATTGTCATTGACAACAAGACTTTCCTGGCAGCCGTAGATGTAGGAGACTGGCTAACGGTAGAAACCTTCAAAGACGGTAATTCTACGGGAGATAAATTTACCGACTGGAAGGTGATTTCCGCTAATGTAGCGGGTTATGGCGATAAGAATATCCTCTTCTTTCAGCCAAAGAAAGCGTATGACGAGGTGCGATTAACTTTAGCCAAAATTGTAGGCGCATTGGATGTGCAGAAATTCTACGGACTCGTGACGCGTGGTGATATTGATAATGATGGTATTCCTGACTGTAAGGACGACAAGTCGTGCGTAGATGGTGTAGACGATATCGTTGTCAACAATGTATGCGTAGGAGATAAGATTGTCGTAACTGCTACCGGATTGACCGGAGTAGATTATCATCTTTACTTCGGTGATAAGAATGCGGGAGATAATGGCATCGTGTCTCTGCATTCTACATCAGACACCAAGAACAATATCCAATATACCTACACCACCAAGGAGCCGGGCGAATATCAGCTCACCTTCTTCGACGGCAGCTGGACGCCACTCTCTTCAGTAGTATATCAGGTTCATCCATTACAGACCCGATGGCTTCCGAGTGCATCTACCAATGAATGGAACAAATGGGACAACTGGAGCGACGGTTCGCCTTACTGCTGCACCAACGCCATCATCTCGTCGGATGCCGATAACTTCCCAAGGCTGGGCACGCCAGAGAAGCCAGCCGACTACTGCTGCAAGGACATCTTCTTCGAACCCCGTTCGGCGGTGGATAACGTGCCATCGCTCAACTATCGCAAGGCATGGGTAGAACTGGAGCAGAAGCCGAACCATTACTATCTGCTGAGTGCACCACTCAAGCAGATGTACACGGGCGATATGTTCATGCCTGCCGACACCACGAAGGCGAAATACTTCGAGGGTCTGAACGAAGAAAACTGGAAGGAACAGCGCTTCAACCCGAGCATCTACCAGCGCCTCTGGGCGGCTGCGCATCCTGGCAAGATCTATTCTCTCGATAGCAAGGGGAATGCAGGCTTGACGGATGAAACGCTTGCCGTGAACGAGGCCACCTGGTCGCACAACTTCAATGCCGTGGCGAAGGAGTACGGCATGGGTGAAGGCTTCTCTATGTGGATAGACAACGGCAATCTGCCGGCTACCAATAAGTTCAGTATCCGCCTGCCTAAGGCGCATAAAGAATATAGTTACTTCGTGGATTACGATCAGGAGAAAGTGGCTAGTGAAACAGTGACGAAAGATGCAAATAAGATAAACCGCTTCATCTACGAACCGGATTCTCCGAAGAAGGGCTACTTGACGATGGAATATAAGTATCTGTCGGAAGGCAAGGAAGTGACGGAGAACCGCACGGTGTTCGTGGGGCAGAGCGAGTATCCGATTACGCTGAAATCGGATATTCCTACGCAGACCTTCGTGTTGGGCAACCCATTCATGAGCCGCCTGAATATCAAGAAGTTCCTGGAGGCGAATGAGAACGTGAGCAGCGTGAAGGTGGAAGTAGAGAATGAATCGGGAGGCATGGAAGAGCAAACTGTAAGCAAGGTCGCTTCTACGGGCAACGCCACCACCATTGCCCCAATGCAGGCATTCTATGTTACCACAAAAGATGAGCCGAATACGCAAATCACCCTGCTGCTCACCCCAGAAATGATTGGTGGAAGCAAGAAGGCTACTGAGGAAAGTAAACCTGCTGAAGCCAAGGGACTGAAAGTGTGTGTGGAAAGCCTGAAGACGCGAAGCAAATCAGCAGCTATGCTGGTGATGGAGAATTCAGAAACTGCTTATGATGTTTCTGCTGGTTCTTCTTTCAAGAACTCAGTATTGGTTCCAACTCTTCTGGATAGTGAAGTGAAGTCACCTTTGAAGGTATTTGGTATTCAGCAGAGTCAGGCTTACGATATCCTTCCGATGACTGGCGCTACATCTTTAGGAATCTATCTGTCGCAAAAGGATAGCATTCGTATCGAGGTAAAACCTATTCAGGGTGTTGATATGAGCGGATATGTTCTCCATGATATGCTTTCGGGTGCCGATTATTCACTCGATTCTCCTCTCATTATTGCGGATGCCGAGACCTCGTTAGGCAGATTTGTTATCAGAAGCCGTTATGGAAGTACAGATGTGACATCTGTCGATACTGATCAGCGCATCAGTATTGTTCAGGAAGGTTCTTCTGTCCTCGTGCAATCTGCCAGCGGTCTGCTCAAGAGTGTCAAGGTCATAGACCTGAATGGCAGTATCATCAGCAGGGTACAGGGAAATGGTTCAAGGTGTTTAAAGGCGAGCATAGCCACAGGCATTCAAATCATACACATAGAATTGACAGATGGTAGCAGTAAGGACTATAAGATGATTTTCTAAGTGAAATCAGAATAGCGAATTATATCTTTTACTTATAATTATCCCTGCCAGCTTGTGAAAGCTGGCAGGGATTTTTATTTGAAAAATCAAAAGATTCAAAGATATTATATGTTAAATCTTCTTTATCCGTTTGCGATATTTCCAAACAAATCGAATGAGGCATCCCAATCCTTCCATACTGGCTCTCTGCCCAATTCCTTCA
>ERZ1026866.1110-NODE-1110-length-14515-cov-4.068603_pt1 | contig 14515 bp, 17 predicted proteins | sample MGYA00380163_ERZ1026866 | MGnify/ENA primary metagenome ERZ1026866 (study PRJEB33269, sample SAMEA4719799) | human gut metagenome | biome: human-associated habitat; feature: organic feature; material: feces | place: Cameroon | collected 2013-10 ...
CCCCACTTGTTAGATAGTATATCATACTGTCTAACAAATGGGGTGCTGTTCATTTATCGCAATTAGGGACTTTTTTTATTGTTTTTTTATTGTTTTGACCGTATGAATACATTTTCGCAAAAATGTACAGGGTTTCGGATGTACATTTCGGGGCCCGAATTTGCCCGAAAATCTACAAGTCAGGAGCACGCAGAACTATGAGTAAAAGTGCAGTTCCGTACCTCTATGGTGCGGAGGAAACCATACCAATAGAGCAGCTGCATCCCTTCGCAAACCACCCGTTCCATGTCAGACACGACTTGGAAATGAAGGAGCTTATGGACAGCATCGAGGAAAGCGGCATCATCCATCCGATACTGGTGCGACCGAAAGAGGGAGGTGAGTATGAGGTGATAAGCGGACATCGCAGGTGGGAAGCCTGCAAAGAGTTGGGCATCAAGCAAGTGCCCGCGAAGGTGCTGTATCTTGATGATGACGAGGCGACGGTTTTGATGGTCAACAGTAATATCCAGCGTGAGCATGTGCTGCCGAGTGAGAAGGCGTTTGCGTATAAGATGCGGATGGATGCACTGAAGCATCAAGGACCGCTTTACGGTGGGACTACCTGCGTAAATCGAAGAGCCGCTGCTCGCACTGTATCAAAAACTTACCGTCAAATATCCGGAAGTCAGTAACGCAACCGTAAAACTGACCAGCCGACAAATTGTGTCAGCCGGCAAAAATGGACTGCTGCTTCAGGTATGCGATGGAAACGAGAACCTTGCCAAAATGATGGCGAACAAAAGCCAGATCGAAACAACGCCGGATGGCAAGGTGATGCTGCAAATCGGGAACGACTTCTCCTATGACTTGGTTTATGACGATGGAACCCACGGCACGATCCGAGGCGCGAGGCTGATTGAAAAAATCGAGGAAGAAAACCAGACAACGCCCCTGCAAGTCATTTTGAGCACTGACCAGATAAAGGCAATGTCCGTACGCGGGGTCACAATTTCCCTGCCGCAGGACGGCATCGAGCGGCTGTTTATACCAGAAAAATATGTGGTGCGTGATGTCGCTGCTGGGCGGTGCGCAGTGTATCTGTATCCCAATCACCAGTACAGCTATGTCCCAACGGGTGATGAGCATAAACGACTAAGTGTCAACGGTGAAAAACTGGGTTCCCTTCTCGGAGTGACTATAAAGCAGACATCAGAAGGCTCGTCCCTAAGCCGCAGAATCGCAGCCGTGGAACGCCGTATGGGTATCGAAAACGCCAAGCACTTAGGTGCAATGCTCCTCGGAATGGCAGATCAAAATCTGTACACGGGCGGTGATTATGACACGGTCATACTGAATCTCAGAAAAAATCAAATAGACTTCGCAAGCGAGATCGCAGAAATGCAGGAAAAGAAAAAAGGCTTTGCAACAGCTGCCAAAAACTTGCAGCTTTGCAAAACCTATCGGTCCGTATGGCTGGAATATACCGGATTGCCCCTAAATCAAAAAACAGAGTTCTACGCGGTCCACAACCAGGAACTACAGGCTTACCACAGCGCTGCCGCAAAACTGGAGAAAGAAGGTGTAGATCAGTCCGTTGAGCCGGAAAAAGTGATTGCCCTTGCAGAAGGTGTGGAACAGCGAATAGAAGAACTGAAAGCACAGATGGAGGAGGTGGATAAACAAGAAGAAAAAATTGCTCAGGAACAACGGACTGTGGTGCAAATCCAAAATTGCGAGAGTAATAGACGGGACAGTGAGATTGCAGTAATGTAAATGGATAGAGTCAAATTTATCTGCACGACAATGTATGAATAAATTGTAAAATTTAAAACGGCAGGTGTGGGAATTCGGATTTTTTTGATCTCCTACCTATTGAGGGGGAGTGAAACAATGTCTGAATGCCGAAGTGTTCTCTTGTTACGCTTTAAATTTGAAGCATATGCCGCACGCGCACCTCCCAACTTTTGTGTTCGAAAACGAAAGCGAAAACAAAAGTGGAGGTAATTATGAAATTACGTGATAAGGTAAAAGAACAAGCTATGCAGATGCGAGAAGGCGATAACCAGCGCAGCCCATTAAAGGACAGATTCCCCCGTTTTATCAGGCATAGAATGAAATGGCATGCCTCCGAATATTACAGGAAGCATAAACCACGGGAAAATGTAAGCCCGTTGGACGATGTGGAAGATCATTGTATGACCCAGAGGTGGATCGTTGGTTTCGTTATGCGGAGCTCGTTGCGGACGCAGAGCGGTTACGCGCACAACTTACAGAAAAGGAAAATGAAATCTTGGCGTTGTGCTTGAAGATGTCCCGCAACATGGCCGCAAAGGAATTGCATTGTTCGGAATCTAATATCAATAATGCCATTAAAAGAATTAACAAGAAGGCACGCCGCTAAAGTGGAGGAGAAAAACTATGTGTTCTTTTGATTATCATTTTCACAGGGCAATGGAGTATGAAGATGACTTGGTGTGGATCATGGCTGTCTACTACAATTTAATGCGCGCTATTTGCATGATTTATTACTGGGACAATGAAAGAGAGTATATGAACATGATGGATCATTTGATGTCTTGCTTCTGGGAAGATCTGCGGGAATTCGTGGAAAAAGAAAAGATGGCTGAAAACAAAGAAAATAATAAGTGAAATACTTGCCTTGAGTACATAATGTCGCTTGAAAATGGACCAGTAGGGATAGCACTTTAATGCCATCCCAGGGCGAGTGTATTTCAACCAGTAATTCACAGGATCCCTGCTCTGCCAGTTCGCTGGCAGAGCTTTTTTGTACGAAAAACTATGACAGGATTACTCCAACCAGAATGTGCTCTTTAGCTCCTCAATGATATCATAGGGATAACACTCAGCACAGCCATCGTGCGTTTCCATGTAGTCGATCAATTTCCGCGCAAGAGCAGTCCCTTGCTGGCTATGTCGTACCGTGGGATGATCTTTTTGTATGGCATGTTCCATATCCCGTACAGCCCACACCTGGTCATATATTTCGAGTTGCGAAACGATCTGTCCCATCTTCGTGCTGAATTCAGACTCGTTTCTCTCAGTCGGGTAGCCAAGTACACTATAGAGTCTGTATACGCGAAACATGATTTCGTTCATATTCAAATCCATGGGTACATCATCAAACACATTTGCCGCTTTTACATGTTCGCATATGTATTCGTACAGCTTCTTCCCATTCAATACGCGTAAGTTTTTACCTGGAACTCTTTCCGAATTCGCTTTAATCGGTATGAAACATGCTGTTTTCATGCTGCCACCTCCTTTTCGGTGTCAGCACAATCAGCCACACTCAAAAGGAAGCAGTTACATGTTGCCTCCCACAATGTACGGGTCAATCTGCGAAACGGATTCATCCATATCCAACCAAGCACGCGCACATGCTAAGTCCAGCCCATCATCAATATCGATACTTGTTCTTTTGTCTAAGATGTAGCGATAAGGATTGTGCCCATGGAAATATTTCCACTCGATCATTTTTTCTCGCGGAGCAAGTAAAATGCCATCAGTCACAAAATACAGTGGCGGAAGCTGCTGGGAAGGGACATGTTTAATTCCTAGTTCATAATTGACGGGACCATTATCATCCCACAAATACCGTTTAAACTTTTCCATTGAAACCAAAGAATCATATCCCTGCTCCAATGCCTTGTAGTAAAGTGCAACCGCTTCTCTATAGTGTTTTGGAAAGACCAATGGTGCTGTGCAAGTAGCCCAAAGAATGTCATTACCAGGAACACTCTCACATATATGCGCTACGACCTCACCAAATGTTTTGGTTTTTTCATCACAAAATTCAGGGGCACGCTTATGTGTTTTTACTCCCTGAGAAGAAGCCATCGCAAGCATCAAATCGGAATCAGAGGACACGACAATATCCGTAATCTCATCCACCTGTTTCAATTGGTTAATCTTGTTGATTAAAAGATTCGTCCCCGCAAAAGGTGCAATATTCTTATTTTTTAATCTGCGGCTACCTTCACGTACAGGAATAATTGCTGTAATACTCATAAAATTACCTCCAAATATTTCTTATAAATATGACCTATAAATCATGTGTTTCAATCTATAATCTCATCACTCCCCTTTGTGAGAATCCAAGTCAACGCATTCCGAAGTTCCTCTACGTTCTTTGGTATAAAAATCTTATCCTTTCGGCTATATGCCTTTCTAATCCGATCAATTTGTTTCTCATAATTATTCGGGTCTTCCAAGTCATGATAACTGTAAAAAAGACGATAAGCAAAAATCAAATATGGTTCTTTATTTGCTAATATTTTCGGAGAAAACTGAGCATTCGAACAATCGCCAATAAGAATATGCTCATTCGTTATATTGGACAAACACTCCAATTCCCACATATTATCGCCATAATCTACCAAGACATCATTATATTTTCTCCCACTTCGGGGGTGTATTCTCACTAACGAATCCTCGACTAAGTCAAGATCCATTAATAGTTTTTCTGGAGACAAGCCATTGTACTTAGGATATTCTTCAAAGGGACGTTCCAGAAAAATGACCCTTTTTTGTGAAACCATTGATTGCGCGTTAAAAGCGAACAATCTGCAAACGGCAGGAAAAGCCGGATTTTGATCATTCCATTTTGGAAGTTGAATTGTCTTCTCTGCAACCTTTGATTGGCACATTTCCGCATTGTTTACAAAGAAAGCCTTCGGATGAATAGTCGATAGCCCTCTATTAAAAAGGCTCAAAATTTTTTGTTTACGCCCTCTACATAAGTCTTGCCAAAAATTTTTATAGTAGTATGGGTAACCATCTTCATATATCCAAACAGACGCACTTTTATAAAATTGGCACATCAACAATCCAAAAGGCATTTCATCCGCAATAAAAACTTGATCATAGTTTTTTTCAAGAAAGTCATAAGAGTCAATTTGATATTTCTTAATTTTCTTCTCCGACGAAATCAAAATACTATCACGGCATTCCTTGATAAAAGCATCTCCGCTCTGTGGATCTATCAGATAAACACTTTCAAAAGTATGTTCAGCTATTACCCTATCGTATACTTTTTTTGCATCTCTAAATCTAGCAACAATAAACAAATCCGAAGCCAGCCTTGTGCCTTGAACGTCATTGAGTGTCAGATTCATCACATTGAATAACTGATATGGCGTATTGCATACAAAAAGCGACCTCATATTTTACACACCTTCACTTTCTTCAAGACAGCTAATACTTCTTTATTGTACAATAGTACGATAAGAACAAGTAGAAGCAGTTGAAGCACATACTGTATTTTGGAATTACATAGTAGCAGAATTAGCGTCTGAAAAAGCAATATACTATACGTCAAAACATCACGCACTACTCGTATTTGAAAATTCATCTGCTGTTTCACATAAAACAATCTAGCAATCATAACCACCGCATTCGAGATCATTGTAGCTACCGCACCACCAATAACTCCGAATGAAAAGATTAATACTGCATTTAGTATCGCGTTTACAATTGCTCCAATAAAAGTAGTTTTCGAAATAATATCCGTTCGCTTTTGGGCGGCAAATACACCCCCGCAAAAACCAGCCGCCGCACTGAAAACTACGGCTATAGAAAAAAACGGAATCATTGACCATGCTTCATAAAAATCTTTTTTGAATAGTAGCGCTGACAATATTTTTGTAAACATTATAATTGCAGATGCTGCTATAGCCATGACAAATCCATATAAATTATATGTTCGAACAAAAAAGCCGTCAGCATCTTCCTTATTGTATTTCTTTACTGCAGACAGGACCCATGCTTGCTCAAACAAATTCTGTATCGTTGATAAAACTGTTGGCAACTTGTACGCTACCGAGATCAATCCATTCGCAGCAATCCCACACATATACAAAACCATATACTTGTCCAGGAAATTATTCACCCACCAGCTGATTGAGTTAACCATCAGTCCTGTGCCATATTTTCGCAGTTCTTTATCTAGATTATAGTCCTTGGTTGCTGTATGTATCGATTGAAAAATATTAGTAACATAGACATAATAAATGATTGACATACTGGTTCCTAGAATTGTTGCCAAAAAGTAACCTACAATTCCTAATTTCATCCATACAAGAAATATAATATTTAATAGGATTGTCCCAATGCTTGAAATAATACTGGCAAGTGATATATCCTTAATCCTTTCCTGGCCTCTTGCAACACCAGATAGCCATGAATTAAGTACTGTAACAATATACATTAAGATAAAAAAGATCTTATAAGTATTCAATGCTGGGACGGCATTCGTGATCACATTAGCTTCTAATAAAAACAGAAAGGCAACAATAGATATAGCTACATATTTCGCACTAATTAAGATTACAGATTCCTTATCCTTATTTCGTTCAAGCAAAAATCTGATTACACTGTCAGAGATACAAATAGATAGCATCGGATAAAGAAGTGATATAGTGGTGCTATATAGATCGAATGTACCATACTCTTCTGTAGACAAAATACCTGTGTACAGCGGAAGTAGAAAAAAAGATAAAAATTTTGTAGCAAAGTTGCTAACTGTAAGAATTCCGATGTTTTTTATTAAATATTTATAATCATTCATCTATCCACCAGTACCTCTGAATTTTATTTCGTTTCTCTATTAAAGAATTCCAAGGTCTTTTCAATGACCTTGTTCAAGTCATCCTTTTCAATATTGTAGTACAGAGGTAACCTTACTAAACGATCGCTATCAGCAGTTGTATTCTCATCAGCACCATTAAATCGACCAAATTTGAGCCCTGCAGGTGCGCTATGTAAGGGAACATAATGGAATACACACAGAATATCGTTTTCTTTCATGAACTTTATATAAGCCTGACGCGTTTTCAAATCCCGGCATTTAATGTAAAACATATGTGCATTGTGTACGCACCCTTCCGGAATCGTGGGCAATTCAATAACGCCCCGTTCCTGTAACGGTTCAAATGCGTTATAATAACGATTCCACGTATCAAGGCGATTCTCATTGATTTGATCTGCGACTTCTAACTGTGCCCAAAGGAATGCGGCATTCAAGTCACTTTGAAGGTAGCTATCTCCGAAATCAACCCAGTTATACTTTGCAACTTGCCCACGGAAGAACTGCGATCTATTGGTACCTTTCTCCCGAAGAATTTCCGCTTTTTCAATGTAAGCCGGATTATTGATAACAATCGCACCACCTTCACCCATGGAGTAATTCTTCGTCTCATGGAATGAGTAACAGCCAAAATCGCCTATCGTTCCTAGTGCCCTGCCTTTGTAGCTGCTCATCACGCCCTGTGCAGCATCCTCTACGACCATTAAGTTGTGCCGCTTTGCTATGTCCATGATGGTGTCCATCTCGCACGCAACGCCTGCATAATGTACCGGGCAGATAACTTTTGTCTTTTCGGTAATTGCAGCTTCTATCTTTGTTTCATCAATGTTCATCGTATCGGGTCGAATATCAACGAACACCAACGTTGCTCCTGCAAGTACAAACGAGTTTGCTGTACTGGAGAAAGTAAAGCTCGGGAGAATTACTTCATCCCCCGGTTTTAAGCCGCAAAGAAAAGCTGCCATATCAAGCGCTGTTGATCCGCTTGTGGTAAGCATAACTCTTTTTGCATTAAATCGTTCTTCCAACCACCGATCACACTTTTGTGTAAATGGGCCATCGCCACATATTTTATGATTATTAACGGCCTCATGCATATATTTAAATTCCGTTCCTACAAAAGGTGGCACATTAAAACTAATCATTTCCGAATTCCTTTCACAACTTTATTAGCAGCCTTCTGAAAAAACAAGGTTATTACCCTTGCTATAATTTCTTTTTTTGTGAAGAATATTCCCATTGCGTCGTCAAACCCGGACAGATCATACGAGCAGGGCTTTTTCCGAATCACATATGTCAAAAATAAGTCAGCAACAAACTCTTTGTAATCACTTTTGACTGCCTTAAAAGTTTTCGCTGTAATGTTCCCATCAATAAACAGGTTCAGTGTTATGGTGATTTCTTCTACCGCAAAAGCCCGGAACAAATCGTAAGTGCCCTTTTTGCTGTGATCGGTATCGACCTCACGCGAGAATTCAAAGTTCTCAATCAGATACGAGCTTTTATTTCTTTCCGAAAAAAGTATGCAGGAGTGTGGCGAGATTTTATCAATTTTCACATCTTCCGGAATTTTATCATAATCTTCTTTCCAAATTCCTACGCCTGTTGTCCATGATGCATATCGCCTTAGTGTTCGGACAAAATCATCAAAACTTTGCAATTCATAGCTATCCTCTTCAAATACACCATTTCCAAAATAAATCACAGGCTTTTCTTCCTCATTTATCAGGATGACATCTATCATTTTTTTTAATGCACCCTTTGTAAAGGCTGCTCTGTGATTAACGAATTTCAAATAAGTACCCGATGCGAGCTTTAATGCCTCCAGCTGATTGTAAAACATATAAGCATCGGTTTTTTTATAAATCAAATTGCTATGGTTGCCGGCATAATTCATCATCATTTTATCGAACTTATCGTTATCTCCGTTGTTTGTAACCACAACTTCAAATAATGAATTATCTACATCCTGGCTGTAAATGCTGTCAAGCACCGGAAATACCCATTCAATAATGCCGTTCGTTGGCAAACATAGTGATATAATGGGGGGTTGCATTTTATCGCTCCTTACTTGATCTTTTTATCCTTATAATTTCTAGTTGATACACACTTAAGCGGATGCATTTCTTACATCTCTTCAGTTCTTTGAGGCATCCATTTTAACTGCTCTTTTGTTTCCAGCTTGCTGTACAAATCATCAATGTGTTCACGAACCATTGCCTCTGTCAGTTTTCCATAATCTACTTTTAACAATTTCGCTATCAATTCATGACTAAAACGATATTTTAGCACCTTGGCTGGCACACCGCCTGCAATAGCATACGGTGGGACATCTTTTGTCACAACTGCTCCAGCAGCAATTATCGCCCCCTGTCCGATGTGCACACCTGAGAGAATGGTTACCCCATACCCGATCCAAACATCGTCGTCAATGATAATAGGTCCCTTGCTTATCGCTTCACTTTTTTCATTTATTATTTTGGCCCTAAACGGAAATGTTGATATATTGCCGCCTTCGTGATTACCTCCCAGTAGAAAGGTCACTTTTGATGAGATTGAACAATAAGAGCCAATTGTCAATCCCTCATTTTTTGCACCATATTGCTTAACATAAAGCTCCCCATAGGTCTCCCTGCCTACTTTCACAATACTCTCATCAAACCAATTCGTTACCGTTGTTGAATTATGTCTATTGTGTATTCTCCATGTCACTTTCAGCGCAACAAGCTTTATATTCAGCCATACTTTTTCTTTGATGAAGGCGATAATCATCAATACCACTTCTCCCCGGCAAGCTTATCGTTAATTAGCCTGTAACAAATCTATCTCTCCAATTATAAACGGAGTAATACTCCAATGCAGGAACATATTCGAACGGACTATTAAGAAACTTTGCTAAATCTTCCCATCGGTCTTCTCCGATCACAAATATATTTTGTTGCGAGTAAAAATCATAATCTGCAATTTTTTTGTTATTTGTAATCAGCTTGACGTTGTTGGATAACGCTTGAAATGGCCTTAGCGTAAGCCATTCTTCATTCGGCTCTACAAGTTCAAGTACAGATTTACTTTGTCGCATAATTTGCAAAAGATTTCTCATACTTATTGACTCGTGGCGTACAATTTCCCTGTCAGCCTTGTCCGAGTTCGTCAACAAATGAAAATAGGTCGTCAATCCCATTTTCTTCATACGCTGGTAGCACTCATTTGCCATTTTTACTCTGTTTTCTAATTTTCCATTTCTATCTGCGCCAACGAACATCACATCATATTTAATTTTTCTATTTGAAATTTGTATATCATTAACATAAAACTGCGGATTATATTTCATTTGATATAGCTTGCTGTCCTCTAAATCAAATGTCCAATTTTCATACGCTTTATCATATATAACAGGATAGCCGGCCACATTTATTTTATCCCAGTAGTAATTAATGCATCTGCAATTGAATTTGGATTTTATCCTTTTCAGAATTGTCGGCGACCAAAAAGCAGCCATGCATATAACGATATCATCTGATTTTATTTGATTTTTCCATGTTTTTGAAAGCCACTGGTCAATATGCCGTGGAAGTAATGTAAAGTTTATTCTTCTTACACACTTTTCAAAGAAATTCACATCTCTCAGCACCGGAAAGGCAGATATCCCTTCCACTGCATTTAGCTCTTCAAGTATATATTTATCGCCCTTTTCCTTATTAAATGTTAATACTACAATCTTCCCCATGGTATTCCTCTTTAGTACATAAACAACACGGCTCTTTCTCGAACAATACATCTCCAATAAAAAGCAGGGCCATGTTTAACGCTATATTGCAAAAGAATGCTTCTGTAATATAATAAATTGCAAATTCTAACATGAGTGCATATTTTAAATAGTCGTTCTCCACGAACGCTTTGTTATACGCCCTCATCAGATAATACATAAACCACCCAAATGCTAGGATTCCTCCAAGATACAAAAGCGTAATATATCCATTATCAAAATTTGTTTGTTCAGCAAGCCGAGCATTTCCCACCGCTCCAGGAAGCGCGGTTTCAAATAGTGCCGTTATCGCACGTATTCGTCCTGTCAGTCTCTCATCTAGTAAATTTATGACACTAAATTTTCCATACAGCATCGGACACGCAATAGAGCAACCAATCAATAGCACATAAATATGCCGCGTCCCCTTCATTATCACTTTTCTAAGTTTCCTATTTCTAATTAATATCGAAATAGAAATACATAATATTCCAACAGCAATCCCCGTTCTTGAGAAAGTACATTTATATAAAGCATATTCAAGCAGCATCAGTACTACATAATGCCACTTGCGTAACTTGTCATGATATAAATAAAGGAAAAGCATTATAATGACGGTGAAATTTTCATGCGCCATATTGGGATGTTGATATCCAAATGTCAATCTATTTATTTCTTTTCCGTCTCTCAGAAACACAAGTACATCTTCGGGCCCTCTTCTTATCATGGACATTATGAATTTGTAGATGAAGGTTACAGTCTTTGTCCAAAAGGCTATTTTGATAACTCGATTTGTATTTACACCTTTTAATCCAATTATTCCGACGGCCGTAAAAAGAATTGCTGCATATCCTCCGAACGCAACATCCATTAACCCAATGGCTATCAGAATGCACATTGACATCAATTCTCTTTTTTTGTAAGTTTCATTATACAGTTTTAAGCAAATTAAAACTGTCCCTATAGCAAAAGACACTTTATACCATATGTTGTCCGATTCAAAGCCCATTCCCTTGGAAAGGACTATTAAAAAGAAATAGATATCATATAATCCCTGGAAATTTGTCATCACCTTATCTGCAACCTCATTTAGCCCCATTTTTTGCCAGAGTCTGTACCCCTTCAACAAATAGTTTCCAACATTTTTCCGTGACTACTGCCATTACAATACTAACTAATATAACGGCTACGCCCCATATATGTCCCAGCAACACAAAGATTATTGCGACACCCTTTAAGAAATCCGACTGATCGATTTTAAGTGTCAATTTTTCCCAATTATTCATCGTTTTATCCTATCATTTTATTTGCTAATAAAGCACTCGGCAAATAGAGGCACACTGCCAATGCTTTGTTAGGCGCCTGCCGCAATTTAAAAGACGAAGAACGACTAGCAAGCATATCATATTGTACAATCGTTTTTATCTTTTTAATTAAAACATCTGCCGGATCCAATTCTAGCGTATGCCTATATTTTGAATTCAACAACATTTTGGTTGCCATCGGGTTTTCCATCCATAATTTCCAATAATTTTTAGTTAATCCGTCCGGTTGGTACTCCATAATCATGGTCACTGCATTGAGTAAATATAGCATTCCCTCACGGTCCAACTCATTGTATTGGATTTCTTCCGATGAAAACTTTTCACCTTTGCTCACCATAAATGGGTGCCTTCTAACAAGCTCTGTTTTATACGCCAGCGCCAACTCCCCATGCCTACGATAATGATAATTCAATCTATTTAATGTTGCTTTTTTTATTGTGGGATCGAATAATCTCCCCGATATTTTTCCATCTTCCTGTTGCTTGTATGATGCAATTCCAATACAATCTTTTTGCTTTTTTACCGTGCGCCAAAAAGCAATTATTTGGCTTACTGCATTTTCTGCCAAGTAGTCATCAGAATCAAGGACCATTACCAACTCTGTATCGCATTTAGAAAAGGCATAATTAAGTGCCGCACATTTACCTGCATTCGACTGCGTCAAATATAAGATTGGAAAGCTTGCCTTTTGTAAAAAGCCTTTCACTACCTCTTCAATATTATCGTTTGAGCCGTCATCAATGATAATCCATTCAAATTCCTCATTGGTCTGCAAGATTAAGCTACCAAAAACTCTTTCCATCAGCCTTGCTCTATTATATACAGGTGTTACTATAGAGAGTGTTTTCTTCGTTGCGCTCACAGCTTTTTTACCTTTCTACGAATCTTTTCATAGTTTTCTGTCCCGATAACAAACTTTAGTGCCCTAATAGCATTCAACTTCCATTTATTTTTCCCTGTAACCCAGCTTCCATCACACCAATGAATGGTATAGGAGTCTGCATATGTCTTCTTTTTGTCCCCTACCGAATATGGACAGAACACATTCTTTTCAAATACTATCGTTTTCCCGCCTTCAAGCATTTGCCTTTTGCCATTTAATATCAGCCCTTGTTGAAGTAATTTACTTGTCAACCATACCACGTTTGTTGTGTCATCAGCCTTTTCATCAACAATGTACTTTCTTTCCTTATAGCTATCCAGCCACTCTTCAATGGTAGCACATTCCTTTTCTGCCATAATAATAGCCGTTGCCACTCGTTCGATGGACTCAAATCCCACTACAAAATGATAGTCTAAAAACTCATCTAGACTTTTTCTTACTTCAACATCCGTATCCAGATAGATTCCACCATATGTTTTAAGTGCATATAGCCTTGCATAATCTGCAACGAAAGCATACTTTTTTCTATCGTATGCTTCGCTCACATATGTATTGCAGCGTATGTCAAAGTTTTCCTCGCTCCACTCCATAATTTTATAATTCGGGCAATTTTTCTTCCATGTTTCGATACATGCTTTTACTGCAGAGGGCACTTGCCCTTTACCGAACCAGCAGTAGTGAATAATGCGTGGAATCATTTTCGTTTCCTCTGCTTTCAACGGTGAGTCACTTTTTCCATATATAATTTCAAAGTATTATCTACCACTGTATCCCAGTTGTATTTATCACAAATAAAATCTGCCGCTTGATGTTTTAGCTTCAAAACCATTTCAGGCCTATCGCACGCTTCTTGAATTTTTCTTCTGAGATCAATGACATCTGCTCTTCTAAATACTAAAGCCTTATTTTCAACAACCTCTGTACATTCCGGAATGTCTGAGACCAAGCAACAATTTCCATAGCTCATCGCTTCCAAAAGACTTAATGGCATTCCCTCCAAATCTGACGGGAGTGTATATAAATACGCGTTGCTATATAACTCACTCAGAATTTCTCCTTGGACAAATCCCGTAAAAACAATTCTTTTATCTTCTTTTGCCAATACTTTCAATTCTTTCATAAAGCAATCTGTATCGCTGGAGCCCCCCGCGATCACCAACTTTTTTTCTGTTTCGACCTGTTTAAACGCCTCTATAAGATATCGGATTCCCTTTTCTGGAACCAATCGTCCCAAGAACAAAATATACTTTCCTTTTTCCAGCCCGAATTTTTCACAAATCAATGCGGCCTCTTTAATATGAGGTCTACTTACGCCATTTGGTATAAATACAGTTTTTCTTTCATATGTGACTTGAAAATATTTCTGAACACTTCTGCTTAGAACAATAATTTCGTCTGCATATTTTACTGCATTTTTTTCACCCTGGCGGATGAATCTAGATCCAATCCCTGCATTCCATTTCTCGCGTTGCCAATCAAGTCCATGGACTGTAACGATGACCCTTTTACCAAACAACTTCGGTAGCCATGCGAAATACGCAGGCCCCTCAGCATGGATGTGTACCACATCATACCTACCCAAAGCACTAAAAAGAGCAGCGAAAAAGGAAGAACTTGCCGCTGCAAGTCCACGCCGTTCAATGGTCGGAACACATTTCTGGCGAACGCCCTTATATTCTATTTCGTTGGAGTTATCAAATCTTTCTCCGCTTACATGATGAGTGGACCTATTGTAACAGGTAACTATGCACCCTTTTTGAGCCATTCTGGTACAAAGTTCCTTAACGACTATTTCAACTCCACCCTCTCGGCTAAGGTGCTTTTGTCCAAACATTGATACCGAGATCGTTTTTTTCATTCTTTTTCTCCATTAATTTAGTATACCTTGTCATGCCTTCCAAAGAGATATGGCAAGATATCCTCCATTTTGAGAATGGATGATACCCATTTCCACAGAAGCCCATATATAATATGTA